>JGI994J12354_10000294_pt1 | contig 49083 bp, 41 predicted proteins | sample IntmicLarv3ML3BL_FD_12354 | JGI IMG/M metagenome (IMG submission 12354) | reverse complement strand
TATATCAAAAAATACCTTACATGTTTTATTTCCATCTAGTTTTACTTCATAATACAGTCCTTCTCCTGGTTTTAACAGTTTTTCATTTGTATTAAAATAATTAAACTTACTCTTTTCTACACATGATATTGTATAATATTTTCTTGCTAATTCAACTGCATGAGTTGGATTACTATTATCACATTCTTTATACCCACCATCTATGCTTCCACATGTTGTCATTGTTCCTACATTTGACGTTGTTAAATCATTTTCATATGGGTCATACAATCGACAAGTATTTGAACCACCCAGACAATCAGCTAAACATTCTGCCTCTGTTTCATACTTTGCTTCATCAGCATATCTTGTACCTGTTACCTTTCCAGTTTCATCTTCAATTTCCACTAAACCATAACCCTTTTCACAATAAGCTTCAATTTCATCCCTTTGGTCAGGCTTAAATAATAATGTACAGCGTGGAATCTCCTCTTCATCTTTAATACATTCTCTTATGCATGTTTTTTTAGTATTCGGCTCACTAGGATTATAAACACTATCTTTATCACAATAAGATTCAGCACAAGATAGTCTAGCACTTCCTACTTTACCATCACATTCATCAATACAAGTTTTCTTCTGATTCAATGAATAAAAAGCTATTCCAGCTGCATATCTTGATGCATTATGCACTTCACCATCAAAAGAGTTTTTCTTAGAGATATTACCAGTTATTCCACTATCACCTACGTCAGAAAGTTGATCTTTAGTAATCACCCAGTATGGATGGTAACTTTTTGATCCTACAAGTGCATGCTCTTCATCTGGTCCAGCATACCAAGTTGTTACACCATTAACAAAATGTTCATTTCTTCCTTTTGTATTGGCAATTGCTTTTACATAATTTGGTCGTGAATCCCCAGAAGTCACTCTAGGAACATATATACTTGCTTCAGTCTCTTTAGTCCCCTTCTTAAACCGTCCATAAACTGGTTCCACTGCTATATAATATCTACTTTCTTCAGTTGTATTAAAATGCAAGCTATGATCAAACGGTACTTTCAAATCTACATACTCTTTCTCTTCTTCCCCTTCATCATTTAATACTGCATCACCATTTTCATCTAATTTCGTTTTCCATCCATAAACTGGCCATGATTTTAAACCATACTTATTCATAATGTCACATGCTGTAGGTCTTGCTTTACTACTGGTACCACATGCATTACCAGATTTCAACCCTTGTGGTGATTTTGTACTAAAAATACCATTTTTTACTGACTCAACCCATTTTGCAAATTCTACTTGATTAGTCCATGGGTCAATACTCGTCAAATTACTATAATTTATCCTACCACGAATTTTAATCCCATTTACTATTTTAGTATTATTAATACCGTCAACATTCTTATAATAAGCAGTCTCAAAATTCTTTAAAGCTTTTTCAACATTCTCTTTTTCCCATTCTTTGCCAGAACTTCGACCATGAGCAAAGTAAGATGCAACTGGTATTATTTTCAACCTATTTTGACTATGATTATTATTAGTAACACTAGCATCATAATCATAATACACTAAAGTTACCCTTACTCCCCAACTAGATACACAATAACTATTAGCTGGACAAGCTTTTGTAGGGCTATCAACAGCACTATTATTATCCTTTAATGAACCTCCTGCAAAAACACCTATTGGCATCAACAACACCATCAACAACAATCCACATATAATCACTCTTATTTTCTCTCTCATAACCCACCTACCAAATTATCTCTATCATCTTTTATATCCTACTAAAATTATACGCAAAATTGGTACTATTGTCAATTTGCAGTGATAAAACCAATTGAATATTTTCACTCATTATGATACTATCTTTAAAGAGGTGGTAAAAATGAAAAAACTAATCTTAATAATAATCTTGATTACTTTTATATTTTGTCTTACTGGCTGTTCAAGAGAAGAAAAAGAAAAAAATAGATTAATTGAAATAAGTTATTCTAAATTTAAAGAAAAACTTGAAGATAAAGAAACTTTCTTTATTGAAATAATGCAAACAGGATGCAGTGCCTGTAAGTCATTTGCTCCTAAATATAAAGAAGTACTTGAAGAATATAACTTAATATCTTATCAATTAAATTTCACTAACATGACAAAAGAAGACTATGAAGAATTTAATGATAATTATGATGTAAAAGGAACTCCAACTGTAATCTTTATAACTGAAGGCAGTGAAAAATCTGAACTACAAAGAATTACTGCTAATATAGCTAAATCAAAAATAATTGCTAAAATGAAAGCTAATGGCATTATTGAATAAATAAGAATTTTAAAAAGTCCTCAACAATTGAACTGCGACCTATAGAGTAGACAACAATAAAAAAGAGTAGTAAAAAAATGATAGAGTACAAAACTAGGGAAGAAAATTTAAAAAAACATTCTATCCTTGTTATTAATCATATATAAAATAATTTACAAAAAGTTTACTTGTTCGATATACAGAATATTTATTTTATATTATAATAACATGCAGAGATACAAATAATTGTTAGGTGTCCTCTTTTCGTAAGAAAGGAGGTGATGTCTATGTTGAAAAGGAACTATGGAAGTAATAGTTATAATACTAATACTGATATATTTACTAAAAGCTCAAGACAAATAAGAAAACACCTAACATTAAGAACAGCTTTGTTCAAAATGTTATGGTGTTTCCTTATAATCATCAGATTTAGAGACAACACCTAACTGCAGAGTTATTTGTATCTCTTTTTTTATTGTATGAAGTTTCCCTCACTTATATACATTGTACATTATAATTAATGTATTGTAAAGATTTTAATTTCAGTTAGGTACTGGTTACCATCAGTTAAATATCACTTAGATTTTTTAGTAAAATTATTGTAAAAAAATATCTTTAATCGATTATCAACTCAACTCTAACATCTAACTTTATCGTATTTGTTCCATTTTTCTTTGTTTTATTTGCAGATTTTACCAACCTATATTCACCAGACTCTAACTCACCATAATACCATTCCCAATTAACAACAATTTCTTTTGACTCATTACCTTTCAATACATAAAGCATACAACTAAAACCCAAATCATTGATAGAATCTAAGCTAACCCAAAAATTATCTCTTTTATACTCAAGTTCAAAACCTTCTCCATATGAAAAAGCATCATTAGTCTTATTGCTAAATATAAAAACAGCCCCAGTTTTAGTCAAACTTCCTTCCTTTAGTTCCAAAGTAACAAACTCTTTTATTGAACTTTCTTCTAGTTCAGGTACATAATATGCCAGTAAAAAGCTTAAAATAAGTGCTACTATAATTGTACTTTTTTTATTTTTCATTAAATATCCCCATCCCAAAGATTCTCTTTTAAATTAACATTTCCAGATTTATTAAAAGTAACATTTTCATTAACTAATAACTCCTTCTGTTTATACCAACCTACTACTAATCTACCACTAGAATTAACCACCCTATGACATGGATATTCACCATAATTATTAGCATATGATAATGCTTTTCCAACAAGTCTTGCATTCTTTTCTCTACCAATTAATTTAGCAATCATTCCATAAGTAGCTACTTTACCATCTGGAATTGAATCAACTACTACTAATACTTGTTCAATAAAATCATCGGATAACATATATCTAATCCACCAACTTAAACACATATTTCCTTAAACACCAATGAATTATCATTAATGAAGGAACAGAAACCATTATAATTGGCAATGATACATCTATTACTGCCTTATTAAGATAAGTTATACCAAGAAGATAATTAAGTGGTGGAATGAAATAACTAATATAAAATAATAGAATTATTCCAAGTACTACAAATCTTCTGTAATTTGTTAATGGCTTACATAGTAAATATAAAAGTGCCATTTGAATAGTACCTATGACAAGAGTACAAATAGTTCTAAGCTCAATAGCAGACACATCATCTGCTCTAAAAATAATTATAAATATTAATGAAAAAGCAATCATCAAACCTGTAGGTATTGCATTAAGTAGTACTCTCTGCAAATAATCATCCCGAGCTTTATCCTCATTCTTTTCAAAAGTAAGTAACCAACTAGGAATTCCAATTCCAAGTGTACTAACTGTTGATAAAGTTATCGGCTGTAATGGATAATCCTTACTAATAAATAATAAAACTAAAGAAAGTAAAAATGAATAAATTACTCTTACTAAATATAATCCAGCTACCCTATTCATATTATTAATCATTTTTCTACCTTGTCTTACCACTTCAGGAAGTGTACTAAAATCATTAGTTAAAAGTACAAACTGTGCAATAGATCTAGTCGCTTCACTACCAGCTACAAATGCAACAGCACAATCAGATTGCTTCATTGCTAAAATATCATTTATACCATCCCCAATCATAGCAACAGTATGACCATTAGCTTGCAAAGCTTTAACAATCTCTCTTTTCTGTTCAGGAACAACTCTACCAAATATAGTTGTATCTTCTACACAATTCTTTAATTTCTTAAAATCATTTGGTATCTCATCATGATTAAGAGCATTACCATTAAGACCTACTTCACTAGCAATTGATTTAATAGTATTAGGATGATCTCCTGATAATACTTTAATTGTTACATTTTGCTCTTTAAAATATTCTAATATTTCTTTAGCATCTTTCTTTACTTTATCTTTAATAAATATTAAGCACTGAATAGAAGAATCTTTAGGAACTTTATTATTTTTAATTTTGTCATCACTATGTACTAAGGCAAGTACCCTAAAACCTTTATCAACATACAAACTAGCTTCTTTAGTTATTTCTTTAGAAGCACCAAAATCAAGTATATCAAAAGCCCCAAGAACATAAGTTCCTTCATTCTCTAATTCCACTGCTTGCCATTTTGTTTCAGATGAAAAAGGAAAATAATTTAAAATACTATGATTTTTAGGCATCTTATTAAAATACTTCTTTAAAGCTTCTGTAGACATATTTTGCTCTATATCATTCTTTAAAATAAATGCCATTACATCATCAATCTTATCTTTATCACCATAATAAATAGCATCACCAACACTCATCTTACCTTCAGTAATAGTTCCAGTCTTATCTATACATATTACATCAACTCTAGCTAATGTTTCTATAGCTGGTAAATCCTGTGTAATAGTATTATAAGTAGATAATTTTATAACACCAGCTGCAAAAGCTACTGAAGTAAGTAAAACTAACCCTTCAGGAAGCATTCCAGAAACAGCAGCAACCATTCCAAGTAATGATTCATTAACATCAGTAGAATTCAAAAAGAAAAATTGATTTATAATTATTATAAATATAAGTGGTATTACCATAAAAGTTATTATATTTAATATTTTTCTAGTATATTTTTGAATCTTAGAATTAGCTGCTTTATACACCTTAGCTTCAATAGTAAGCCTACTAATATATGTATTTTTACCAACAACATACACCTGACTTAATGCCATGCCTTGAATTATTAAACTCCCTGAATAAATAAGGTCACCCTCTTTTTTCTCTACTGCTTCAGCTTCACCAGTAATTAAAGATTCATCTACCATAATTCCTGATTCCAAACAAATAACATCAACAGGAATCTTCATTCCTTTTTTTAGTACTAAAATATCATTTACTACTATATCTTTTTTATCAATTTCAATCTCTTTACCATTTCTAATAACATGTAAAAGAGTTTGATTTAAAAAAGACAATTTTTCTATAAGTTTTCTTGATTTTAATTCCTGTGATATTCCTATAATCGCATTTGACACTAAAGCTCCTGCAAAGAAAATATTTCTAATTGACTTAGTATAGATTACAACACAAACTAAAAATAAATTTAAAATATTAAATAATGTAACAACATTCTTAATAACAATTTCTTTTGTCGTTCTTGAAGCTATTACATTATCTCTATTAACATTACCATTCTGTATTTGTTTTTCTACTTCAATATCTGCTAAACCAACATTTCTATCAACTTTATTATCATTTAAGTATTTTAAATAATCAATTTTTTTATTCACAACCATCACTCCATTTATGTATATATTACGTATATTGTCTCTATTATGCTATCAAGATTGAATTAATAAATAACCACGACTAGATCTAGTAGCATTTATCATATAATGCTGAACCATATTTTCTATTGTTCCTGTTGAAGATGATCCAGAAGGATTGCCTATTATTAGCTTTCCATTTTGTTCACCTAACAATACCATAAAATGACCTCCTTTAGTATATAAAGCTGCTGGGCTCGCTGTTTTACTTTTTCCTACCAATACTATTACTGGTTTACCCTTTGCTAAATGACTTCTTATATCATTTATAGCTACAGTACCTTTACCACTAGGAATCTTAGGAGAAGAAGCATTTATTCCAAATGCAGTCAATGCTTTTTTAACTTGTTCAAGTGAACCATAACTCATTTTCTTTGATGCAGCAACAGGATCGACATTTAAACCATAACCACTTGCAACTATAGCAACTGATGTTGGACCACAACCAGAATCGCACATATTACCATCCCAAAATTTATACTTAGTATACTTACATTGTTTATAAATCTTGTATTTCTTACCACCAAATGTAACAGTATGTGAATAACCACTGCCACCACCACCAGTTGTAACATTGCCTCCACTGCTACTATTACCATTAGGAACTACAATTTGTGGAACACTTGTTTGTCCAGGCTTACCAGGTAATTGCGGTTTAGTTGGCGACTCTATAGCAGGCTCTGGAATGACTACTGTAACTGCTTCTGCTGCTTCTGTACCTGTCGCCTCAGAACACATTGGATCATGTGCTAAAAATCCTGAAAAACCTGTTGTTGATAATAATATTCTGACAAAAACAGCAATCAAAAAAATACAAATTGTAGCAATAATTCTTTTAGCACCTCTACCAACTGCTTTTTTAGATTGTTCATCTGGATTAGTTGATATAACAATGCTTCCAAAATCAATAGTTAAAAATACTATTAAAGCTATTGGTGCAAGCATTTGAATCCATCCTAAAACTCTTTTACTAAGATTAAGTGCCTGAGGCGTAAAAAGAGCATCACAAGATGACTCAATAAATGTTATCTCTTCTGCAAAAACTACATCAAAACTAAAAAATGATAATACCAAAAATAATATTAAAAATACAACTAACTTCTTCTTCATTACTGCCTCACATTCCAGTAGCTAAAGCTAAAACATAATTACCATCTTTATTATAATGATAAATCATATAACTTGAAAGATCATAATCTGTATAAGAAAGTACAACCTCATATTTACCATCATTAAATACATCAATAATATGTGATAATCCAAATTCAGTTAAAGTCTGACTTGTATTACTAACCGTACTATCTTCAAGTACTATAATCTCATCATTAATACTTATATAAACAATTGAAAATTGTGGATTTTTATAAGAAATTTCATTATCATCCTCTGTTCCCTCAACAAACTCATTGGTTAAAGATGCAAAATAAAGAGTTTCTTTTATACCATCCCTATTTAAATCTATAACAACTTTCTTAGCATAAGTTAAACTTTCTAAACTCTTAACCCAGTACATACCAACAGCATTTTGCAAAGCATCCAAATCGCTATTTTCAAAATCTTCCAAATTATATTTTATATATTCAACATTAGCAGTCATTGCTATATTTGGTAACTCAAAACTAAAGCTCTTTTTACCATCATTAAAATATAAACTATCATCATCTTCAGTAATCTTAGTTAAGCTGTCTATTTTATAACTTCCAAGAAACTTTCCATCATAAAGAACTCTTAATTTGGTATCTATTAACTCTTTTGGCAATGGAGCACTCCTATCAACTAAAGAATAATCAGTTTCATCTATACTTATAACATAATTAGCATCTAGCAAGATAAAAGCACTATCACTATTAACATTACTAAAAAATAAAGCTATAACAATACCAATTAAAAATAGCAATGAAGTTAATAGTAAAATTTTATTATTACTTATAATATTCTTTATATTATTATCTGTTCTTGTTTGAGCCATATTCATTCCTCCACAAATACTATCATATTATATTATCTATCAATTCAATTATAACATGCATCTTCCCAAAATCACAAATAAATAAGCACCAATACTAAAATAGAAAATTTAAAAAAAAAATCTTATTACTAGAAAAAATAATCTTTAAAATATTAAGCCAACGTAATATAATATAACTAAGAAGGAGTTAAATATGGATATAATTGTAAATATTAATAGCTCTTCTGATATAAAAAAATTAACTAAGAAAATAGCACTCTATAAATTTATATATAAAAATAAAAAATTAAAATTAAAGTATTCAAGAACTTTAGATAGAAAAACAAAATATGAATTAGAAACATTTGAAAAAGCATTTAATCTAAAAACTAAAAAAGAAAGATTGGCTTATATCTATGATAGAACCTATGACTTCATAGCAAATAATTATGTTGAGACAAATTTTTGTGAATTTGAAAATGACCAATGTATTAATCAACGAATCAAAAATTGTAAAAATAAAAATGGTTGCTGTGGAGAATGCAAATATTTAAAAAATAAAAGATGTAGTATAAATGCTTTATCATGCAAATTATATTTTTGCTCATATATTAATAAAAATAAAAAAGCAATAAAAATTAAAGATATTAGCTTTGCTAATTGCTTTTTTACAATAAGACAAAAAATAATAGTTTCATTAAGTGTTTTTCAACCAAGAGAAAAAATGCTTGATATTTTACATAGTAACAGTCTAATCCTATGGTATATAAAAACATCAATAAATAATGATAAATAGTTTAAAAGAGCATTGCTGCTCTTCTTTATTTTTTATTAATTATTCAACATATTTTCTATAATATTATTTCTAGCCTCTATACTTCTAATATGGATAATAGCTTCTTTTTTAAGATTTTTTTTAATCTTTAAATTCAAAATCTCTAAAACTAAACTATCCAAATTTTTAAAATTATCCAAACTTAAATTGTCATCATCAGCTATATAATCTGCAACAAAAAGTACCTTATCAAATAAAGTCATATTTATATCCCCAGTTGTATGTATTTCTATTGTTCTTGCCATATCATCATCATAACCAAAGTTCTTTTTACACATAACTGCACCAATTTTGCCATGAAGTAACCAAGTACATTTTTGCTCTATCTCATCCACAACTATATTATTCTCTTTAATATAAGAAAACATTTCCTCAGTTGATAACTCTTTAGCAATATCATGTGCAATACCAATAAGCTTAGCTTTATCCACATTCATTCCATAAATTACAGCCAACTCTTCACATTTAAGCATAACATTATATGAATGATTAAATCTTTTTTCTGATAACTTTTCTTTAACTATTTCTATTATATTAGAAAGACTCATAATTCCACCAAACCTTATTAATTAATACTAAATAACTTTTTTATATTACATCTTTACTATATTTTATTTTCTTATAAATTTCCATAATTACAAATACCAAGCCAGATACTATAAATAAAATTATTATATCTCTAACAGGCATTGGACTTGTTGCTAAAAATTTACTTAAGAAAGGCACTTCCATCATAATAATTTGTAAAATAAATGCTGATAAAATACTAAATATTACAAGAGGATTACTTTTAAGTGAAATCTCAAGAGCAGACCTCTGTTCACTACGACAATTAAGAACATGAATATTCTGCATAAATACCATTAACATCATTACATAACCTCTAGCCAAATCCACATCTAAATTAACAACTTTTATTAAATAAACCCACACAGCAAATACTATTAAACCAATGCTAATTCCAGCAGTTAACACACTACCAATTAAATCACTATTAAATAATGACTCTTTTGGATTTCTAGGTTTTTCTTGCATAATAGTAGATTCACTTTTCTCAAATGATAAAGCAAAATCCTGAAGTCCATCTGTTACTATATTAAGCCATAATAGCTGAATAGCAACAAGTGGCATTGGTAAATCAAAAATTATTGCTAGAAGGAAGAATAATACTTCAGAAAGTCCACAAGAAAGAAGCATATTACTTACTTTTCTAATGTTACTATATGCAGTTCTACCCTCTTTTACACCAGCAACTATTGAATTAAAATTATCATCAATTATAATCATATCTGCAGTTTCTTTAGCAACATCCGTTCCACTCCCCATAGCAATACCAATATTAGCAGTTTTTATTGCAGGTGCATCATTAACACCATCACCAGTAACTGCAACAAACTCACCTTGTCTTTTGTAAGAAGCCACTATTTCTAATTTATCAAGGGGAGTCACCCTAGTAAATACTCTTCTACTCTTAACAAATTTATCAAAAGCTTCAGGACCTTTTTTCAAATACTCTTCTATCTCCATACCAGTAGTAACTTCATTATAAGATTCAGCTAACCCCAAATCTTTAGCAATAGCAAACGCTGTAAGAGGATGGTCTCCTGTTATCATAACTACTTTAATACCAGCAGTCTTACATTCCTTAACTGCCTCGGCTACTTCTTTTCTCATAGGGTCAATAAAAGCTACAACACCTTCAAATGTTAAAGACTCTATATCTTCACTAGTATAGTCTTCTTTCTTTTTAAACTTCTTCATTACTCCATCAGCAATAGCAATAACTCTAAATCCAGATTCTGCTAATTTCTCATTCTGCTCAACTAACATTTCTTTATCAATTTTAATATCTTTATTACCCATTTTCATAGTTTTAGAAAAATCCATTACTTTTTCAATTGAACCTTTTACAGTACAATGAACTTCTCCATCTTTTTTGTAAAATACTGCCGAATACTTATTTTCTGATTCATAAGGAATCTCACCTAATATCTCCATATCATCTATATTAACTCCTGCTTTACCTGCAAGTGCTAAAAAAGCGATATCTATAGAGTCTCCAAATATTCTTTTTGGCGTTTCACTAACATCTAAAACAGCTTCATTATTTATCTTACCTAATTTGATAATATTGTATGCATCATCTATCTTTTTTCCAGTTACAGGTATGATTGAACCATTCATATCATAACCAATTCCTTCAATATCAAAAGTATCTCCATTTGGTAACATTATTTTTTTAGCTGTCTGTTCATTAACAGTAAGAGTTCCAGTTTTATCACTAGCTATTACTGTACAACTACCAAGACTCTCTACTGCATTAAGCCTTTTAACAATAACACTTTTCTTTGACATTTTATTTGATGCAATAGTAAGAGCCATTGTAAGACCAAGTGGCAGTCCCTCTGGCATTGCTGAAACTGAAAGTGCTATTACTGATAAGAATATTTCTGAACCTGGAACACCTTTTTGCATTAAAACAAATGCAATAATAAAAGCAATAATAATAACTAATACACTAATTTGTTTTGAAAACTTTTCCATTCTAATAGTTAAAGGCGACTTTGCATCTACAGTATTTGATACTTTATCAGCAATTTTACCAATCTCAGTTGCAATACCAGTAGAAGTAACTATACATGTAGCTCTACCAGTAACTACTGAAGTACCTGCATAAAGCATGTTTTTTCTATCTGAAATTCCACATTTCCCTGTTATTAATTCTTTAATCTTTACTACATTAGCACTTTCACCAGTAAGTATTGATTCATTAACCTGTAAATTATGGCAATCTATTATTCTAGCATCTGCTGTTATTTTATCACCAGAATCTAAAATCATAATATCACCAATTACTAACTCACTTGCATCAACTTCTACAACTTTACCATTTCTTAAAACTTGAACATTTGTTGTAATATATTGTGACAAACTCTCAGCATTTCTAGATGCTTTCCATTCCTGATATGTTCCCATAATTAAATCAACAAGTATTATAAATATTATAGCAATAGCATCTATTATTTCATTTATAACAAACGAAAAAACCACTGTCATAACTAATAAAAGAACTATAGGATCAATTAATTGTCTGAAAAATATTTTAAAAACACTATCAGTCTTAGCGTGCGGCAACTCATTTTTACCATACTTTTCAATACGCACTAAGTATTCCTTGTTGCTTAATCCTTTTTCATTAGAATCTACACTTTTATATACATCTTTTAACTCCATAGAATACCAAGTCTTTTCGTCCATAAATACCTCACTTTTTATTATTTTTATAATGATACCATTTTTTTAATTAAACATATGAATCTCACTACTATATCAATTGTACCATACTAAAAAAACTATACACAACATAAATGTACAGTTTTACATACAAAAACATAATTTCAATTTTTGCAATTATATATTATTAATTCAAAAGTTGATAGTAGTCATATTCTCAATTATGAAAACTATTTTATACACTGAAATTCACATATTTAATCATTAGTATCTGTTAAATTTAAACTATACTTAAAACTCCCCATTTTCTTAAACCCAACTGATTCATACAAACGATGAGCATTAGTAGCTGTATCCAGACAAGTTAGAAATATAGATTTATAACCATTCTCTTTAGCAAATTTGATTATATAGTTAAAAATATTCTTAGCAATTTTCTTACCTTGATATTCTGGCAATACTGAAACATTAAATATCTCTAGTGCTGGTTGAAAAGAAAAAGTAAATAAATCTATTTTATAAAATGTTATACTTCCAACTACTACTTCATCATCTTTAGCAACAATTATTTCATATGGAGCATTTTCATCATAATGATTCTTATAATGTTCTAAATCATTACTACCGCCAAAACAAGTATCAATCAAATTTTTATAAGAAGCTATATCATTCATTTGTAGTTTTTCTATTTTCATATATATCACCTCACACCTATATTATAACCCATAATATGAAAACAATAAACCATTTTGCATTTTTAAATTTTATTTTAATTAGAACTATGTTATTATATTAAGAAATCAGGAGGTGTGTATATGACAATACCTTTTTATCCTGAAATTATTAATAATAAAAATTATAAACAACCATTTGATATGAGTGATGATAAAAACTTCATAGGGTTTATTACACCAGAAGGACTACTGGTTGGTGGTGATGAATTTCAAGCTGGTCATATTGCAAATATGCCAATCACATTATTTGATTTTATAGAATTTAAAGCTAGTTCACTTACTAATGAAGAATTATTAAACTACTTAGATGAGCAAAGAAAAAAAAGGATGTGTAATCATAAAGAAAACATTATTGAAAATCCAGAAAACGGCTTTGATATAGAACATGAACTATTTTCTTTTAGAATCTTTGATTACTTTTTCAAATATTATAAACAATTTGGTCACTTAAATAGTGAGTTTATGAAAAAATACCTAGATTTTGATAATCAGCTGTATGCTGACTATGCTGTCCAATTATTTGGCTATGATAAAGTAGAAAGGCTTCCTAAAACTATCGCAACCAGTAGAATAAATATACATGAACATTTCTTCAATTATTTATTAATGGATTTCACAATTATTCAATTACCAACAGTAGGATTTGATGATAGTATAGACGATTTCAATTATATTTACCCAAATCCTTTCATACAATCAGCAAGTGAACAAGAACATGAAGAGCAACTAATCCTAATAAAAAGAAGTATCCCACTTAATGAAAGAGGAATCTTCTTAAAAGGCGATAATAAAACAGCATAATTTTTATATTAGACTAATCCTTTTTAGTCTTTTTCTTTGGAATTTTAGTAACTGGTTCTAATATATCAATAATCTCATTACTAAAATCATAATCGTCAATAGGTAAAATATAATGTTCCTTACTTCCACTATATGGGAAACCTTTAGCTTGGTTACACATTTTATCAAAAATACAATCAAGCATCTTAACATAAGTAATATTATCACATATAAGTAATATTGGTTTTTCATTTATATAAACCATATATTCACCAAACATTTTTCGTTCTCTTACACTATATTTTTTAGAAACTTGTTCACAAACATAATCAACATATTCTTTAGTAGATGCCATATTTTCCTCCAAACTATCATAATTGACACACAGCATAAATAACCTAGCTTTATTTTCACTTGTAGATTATATAAATTTTAAATTATAAATTAGGTAATTCCTTCGCCCATTCTAATAATATTTTATTCGCTACAATAATATCTTGTTCTATATCTTTATCAGTTCTTCTTATTATCCTAGTATTTCCCAGTTCATCACACTCTTCTTTGTCACACATAATTTTTTTGCTAATAACAGTACCATTCTTTACCTTTTTTTCAAAACCATCTGGTAAAAAAGAAATATCAATAATATCAGTAAATGATATCTCACAATAAGTGCAAATCCAAATAACTTTAAACACACCATATTTATCAGTATCACATTCTTCAACAGAAGATTTATTTATAAGATATTCAGGATGTTCATCAACATACTTTAAATATTCTTCACTATTTTCTAACAAAAGAATGTATTTTACTGGATACTCACCATGAAGCATTATATACAAATATTTATCATTATTAGCATCTTTCTGTAATTGAATATCACAATAATATTGTTCTCTAATATAATAGGGATTAACAACTCCTGCACAGCTTTCTTTAACTTTATATCCTTTACTATTAAGTAATCTTACTGTTTCATCCATGTAATCCATTTTAACCTCCAATTTTATATCCTATTCATCGCTTTTTAATAAGATTTATACCATAATTATAAAGTTCATCATCAATTTCAAACAATTTATTAAAAATTAATTCTGGATAAGTTTTTATAGCCAGCTTAATCATAGCTTTATCATTACCATATTTATCAGCAATACAACAAATATTATATCCATCTTGCTCAACTGCATATGTAACAACATCATAGTTATCAATTACATAATTAGCAATATATTTTAAATTATATGATGAAACTATTACTTTTAATATACTCTCATTCTTTAAAAATCTATCACCAAAATATTCTGCCAAAAATTTATACTCTTTAGCTCCATAACAGTAACAAGTACATAATGACCAAAGGTTATCATCATTCTCTAATATCCTTTTAAATCTTTCTTTAACTAACTCATCTTTATTACTAGCACAAACTATATCCTCTAATAAATTTATATTAGTATTATCAAGTGCCCAACTTATAATATCCAAATTATTCTTCATTGAATAATCAAGCATTTGATATGCCTCTGGATAAACATCTAATATCATCTTAATAACTTCTATATTATCACCAAGTATATTTAGAATATAAACCAATGCTTCTTCATCAAGTTCAAGCATGGAAATACTTGCATGTTTATAAAAATATCTAATTACCATTAATAATTGTTCCCTAGAAAGTACTGGTTCCCCATGTTTTAATCCAAGAGCAGTCTTCAATAAAGGGTCATCACTATCTAATCCTAATTCAAATACTACTGAAGGACAATTCTTAATAGCTTTTAACATTAAATACCTGTCCTTCTTTAGTTTATCACTAGCTAGTGCCAAATATTTACCATCAATATCCACTATTCTTGATATGAAATATGCATCATCTTTTAATCCTTCAAGAAATCCTTTTAAACCAATGTAGTTAAGTACTTTATGCAAAAATTTATCATCACTCATTACTAAATCTCTACATTTATTTAATAATTCAAAAGTATTTGCAGTAACATACTCCTCAATAACAAGCATTACCAGTATATAATCACTACAAGGTAAGCTACCAAATGTTTCTTGAAATGCTAAGAGCTTATCCTTACTATCTTCTACAACAGAATAAAAATCATAATAGCATGGAGAAACATTTTTATCTATATCACCAACTACACTCAATATTATCTCTTTATTTTTTTTAAGTTCTCTAGGTAATTGTCTATAAAGCTCTGGTGTTTTTTCCACAATCATTTTAATAAGTTCTACGTCTTCTCCAAATGCTGACGTATAGTCATTTGGAAACCTATAACCATTAGTATATAAGTGATTATGCATTTTAATCATTTGCTCTTTTGTTATACCAATCAAATCTAATAAATTAACATGCTCTACATTTTTAGTTTGCTTCTTCTCTTTAACCATATATACATACTCTCCTTACATGAATTATTTATTACGTAAATTATGATTTTCATTTTTAACTTCCATTTTGTGTGTTGATAATACTATTTTAATTGACAAAATATAAAATAAACACTTATTATAAGTTCAATGTTTGTAAAATTATATACCCTTCTTATATACATCCATAGTTTCTCTATCATATAAAACATACGTAATATTAATATCTTTATCTTTTATAAAATTATTTATTAATCTCATTACTCTTTTAGCAACATCTTCATGTTCATAGCCATAAGTTCCAGTTCCTAAAGAAGGCATAACAACATTTTTATAACCATAATTTTCAATTACATTCAGTAGATTTTCATATGTATCAATTAAAACTGTAATTGGGTCATCATAATCATAAGCAACAGGACCTTGCACAAAAATAATATCCATCCCTAAATCAAAACCATCTACAATCCTAACTTCGCCAACAATCATTTCAGTCCTAAAGTTTGCTTGCGTATATCTTTCTAATTTATCAACACCAGCTTTTCTAAATATCGCACCACTTACACCCGCACCTGCAACCATTCTAGGATTAGTAGGATTAACAATTGCATCCTGGCCTTTCAATATTTCATCATCTACAATATCTCCAACCATTAACTTTAAACTTCCCATATTACTACCTCCATATCCACTATTATATCAAAATAAAATGCCAGCTTTATCGAACATCTTAGCATTTTACTATTTTTTATTAAACTTACTAAACATGTCAAATTTTTCAAAAGAGTTAAGTCCACCTTTTTCATTACCAGAAGAATTAGATTTACCACCAGATGCTAAATCAAAAACTACATTAAGTAATAAAAATATAATTATTATAAGAATTAACCAAACCATAATCACACCCTCACCTATAATATATAGTATTAAACTTATATTATAAATAACTTCCAAAATTTATTTACGCACCTTTATAATATCATCTACTTCTAAATTTCCAATTAATAAAGAAGAATCTTTATCATGCTTTACAATATTTGATAAAACTTCTTTCTCATCAAAATTAGCATAGCAATACTTACAAAAATGCTTACATGAATTATACACTCCAATATCAACCATTTCTATACAATCACATTTATTTTCTTTTCTGGCTTTCCATTTCTTAAAATTAATTTTTCCTGTCAATTTATTTGCAAGGTTCTTAGTTAAACAATCCTGCTGAATAAATCCATACTCTATAAGTCTTCTCTCTTCAAAACAAGTCTGCACTGTCATATTATAATTTCTAGCACTTTTACTAAAAGAAAGTCCAATATTTTCATAATCTTTATCATTAAACTCTTTAACTCTTAATACACCCATGTTTTTCCTAACATTTTTATAATCATCAATAAAGGAAACTATTATATGTTCAATATATCCAACTAATAATTCACACATTTTATCAAATGCTTTTATATGATACTCTATACCATACTTATCACTTAAATAGATTGGATCATATCTTACATAAACATTTTCAATTCCTACAATATCAGATACTTTTTTTATTGCATCAATAATTGTTCCTTTTGGAACATTAGGTTCTATATCTTTCTTATATGGAGTAAGTGTTATATGAAATAAAATAGGTTTATCAATCTCTTTTAATTTATCAATAATTGGTATAGGGTTTTTAGTACAAAATAAAATTGCATCAACATCTTCAAAATTAATTCTGCTTACTTGCTTGGGATAAAAAGGATTTCTTACATCTATAAATCCTTCCTTATATCTATTCATAAACCACTCAGAATAAAATGCAACAATATCTGTTCTTCCACTAACATTTAATATCATAAATTATCACCCAAACTATAAACTAAATTTTATTAATTAAAATCTACCAAGCAAACTTATCTTTTGAATTTTAAAAAATAAGAATCAAATCTAGAATATTTCCTTTTTTATTAAATATGCAATATATGTTTTTCCAATAAAACCATTAAACAACTGACTCTCTTTTTTTATAATTTCATCTTTCAATATTATTTCAAAACTATTACTATTGACATATTTTTCTAAATAATTATACCCAATAGAATTATCTTCCTTAATATCTAATATAATAAAATATTTGCTATCAATCATAAATAGATGTTCTAATAAAGTCTTAAATTTATTTCCCCATTTATTAGCTTCTCCTAATAATAAGTGTGCTAAAACAATATCATACTTTTCATATATATTATCTTTACAAATATCCTTTTCTATTAAATTAAATCTATTACTTATTATATTATCTTCTATAGACTCTCTTTTTCTATTATCATTATAATAAATAATTGCATCAATATAACAATGTGGAAAATACCTCAATAATATACTTAAACTTGTTTTACCACTACCAGCATCCAAAATATTATTTATCTCTTCTTTTTGAAGTTTAGCAAACATTTTTGATAATAAGATAAAGTGCTCTGTATTTTCTATATCAACATATTTTTCTTTCATAATAAATCTTCCTTATTTTATATTTTAAAAGATACAATAAATAAATTTGTTTTTTACTTTATCATTTTTCGATAAATATTTCTAGGTCCTCTTTTTAACTGAACATCACCAATCTTGATAAAATGATTTTTAAGCAAATTGTTAATTGAAAATATATTATCTGGATGAACAGTTGCTAGTGCATATTTATATCCTTTTTCTCTTGATATAAAATCTAAATCTTTTATAATCATTGTTTGAATACCATTACCAACATATTCAGGATGAACCATTTGTGGTCCATAATCAATAACTTCAGAATAAATTAGTTCACTTGAAAGAAATTTATCTAACTCTTTTTGAGTCGAAGGAATAAGTACTCCAGCAGCTATTAGTTCATTATTATACATAAACACTCTAATATATCCACCATTATTTAAAATTCTAATATAATCTTCTTTTGAGAATTCTCCTAACCACTCTGGGTGTTCCATAGTACTTTTTACTAATAAAACCAACTCTAAATAATCATCTAAATCCTTTTCTATAATAAAGTCTTTTTCTATATTTTTTATATCTATTTTCATATAACTCCTTTTTATTAACAATAATCAAACTTAATTAACTATTTTAAATCATTCATTATAGCTTTAGCTATCTCATGCACTAAATTAACTGAAACAGAATTACCAACCATTTTATAGCCATCTGACAATTTATTATATTTAAATATATAATCATTTGAAAAATTTTGAATTCTTCCACCTTCCCTAACACTTAATTTTCTATATTCTTGTTCTTTTCCAGGAAGAAGTATTCTTTTGTTTTGTGACATAAGTTCCATTTTCGAAGCTTCAGGATGAATTGGTGCATGCCTATCACCTGCTTTTATTGGAAATGATGGGCAGTTGAATGACCTTACTTGATTTCTGTACATATACATTGTTGAATAATCACTAGTTAAATGTTCATGGTTTGCTATTTTCAAACCATCTGCATTAGTCTTATTTCCAATTTTTGTTGGTATTTCCTCTCTTAAATTTCCAATTGCATCATTTAATATAGGATTATATTCATGTTCTACAGGAAATTCGAATTTCTTATTCAAATCTTTTCTATACCCAACAATAAAAACTCTTAAGCTATCCTCTGGAACATTATAGTCATTTGCATTCACTAATTTAGATGATACTATGTACCCAGCTTTCTCAAATGCTTTAATGAAACTGTTAAATGCATCTCTATGTTTAGAACTGAGTATTACTGATACATTCTCAGCTAAAAAGAATTTTGGTTTTTTATCCTCAAGGACTCTAATATATTCTAAAAACAATTCACTTCTATCATCATCTATTCCTCTACCAACACCAGACCAACTTTGACAAGAAGCTCCACCTATTATTCCATCTACATCTGGTATTTCTTTACTATCTACATCAATTGTGCTTCTTCTATCTAATGTTACTTCTGGAAAATTAAATTCAAAAGTTTCCCCCATCTTTTTATCAAATTCGCTCGCCCCCACAATCTCAAATCCTGCATTTTTAAAACCTAAATCTAACTCACTGGCTCCTGTAAATAAAGACACTAATTTCATTTACTCACCACCCTTCATTAACTATAGTATACAACAGTATCTACAGCCTTCTTTCATTTTTTTAGAAGTTTTACATAATTTTAAATTTATTATTTATAAAATAAACAGATTAAATCAGTATTAAATAAAAATTAAATAATAGTTATTTCAGATGCATATTGAAAAAATTGAAGAATACTAATTTATTTGCTATAATCTCGTCTTTATCAGTCTTGAGAAAAATTAGCTCCGAAATCCCATTTTATAAGGGAAAAGGAGCTTTTGCATATCCAAGAAAATGCGTACATTTTCTTTTTTTTAGTTAGCATAATAATTTTTTAATATTTTTTGATATTATTATTTAATAGTCAGTCCTAAGAGCAAATCTTTCGTGTAGTGTTTCTGTTAAATTGGTTCTAATGTAACTAGAAATATAAGAGTTTACAATTTTACTTTTGTTTTATTCAACTTTCAATAATTGTTTGTTTTTTTCTCTTCTCCTACTCCCAATAAAAAAGTAGTCTATATCATTATTAATAAGTTGCAAGTTTAAATTCATACTCTCACTTTGTATCTAGGCTCATTGCAAGGTTTTTCTTGTCTTTTTTCAGAAAGAATCCTTTTCATAAATTCATTCGCTTCTTTAATAATTGCATAACCATTCCAAACATTGTCAGAATGTTAAAAACCATCTTCGGTATAGGCTCCCCATAAACTAAATAATTTCACAAAACCACCCTTTAATATTTATTTTCAATCCTTAAGTTTGTATGTTTTTAATCAAACTAACAGTTAACATAATCTTCAACTTTTAATTTTACTAACACTTTAGCCTCTTAAATATCCGAAGATTTTAACACAATATTTTTAACATCATCACACAAACAGATAATTTTTTTCTTTATTCATCCAAGTTCATTTCTAACTACTAACGAAGAAAAAGAAACTTCTGCAATAACAATATCACATTAATCTATTCAATTAACATTTCTTTAATAAACACATTCAAGCACTTTGTTTTCTAAAATAATTATACCAATTTATTAATTAAAAGTCGATTTATTTAACTTTTTTTTATAATATCACTGTATCTAAGCAAAGTATAGAAAATAGCAAATATAAATGGTATAATGATAAAAATAGAAACAATTATTTTATAGAAAGTATGGTGAAATTTAATGAAGAAAAAGAAAAGAAATGGTGGATTCACACTAATTGAATTACTGGCAGTAATAATAATACTAGGTATATTAATGCTAATAGCAATACCATCTGTAACAGAATATATATCTTCCACAAGAAAAAAGATATATATTGCAACTGCAAACAAATATATTGATGCTGCCCTATATAAGGTTAACAGTTTCGAAATCCCAATCACAGACACAGAAGCAATGTATTATATACCATATAATTGTATCAAATTAGAAAAAGGAGGACAAAGCCCCTATGGGAATTGGGAAGAAGCCTATGTTGTAGTAACAATGGATGATGATAAATATAATTACTATTGGACAAGTATAGATAGTGCAGGATATGGAGTACCAATAACGGCAGCAAATGATTTAGCTCCTTCTTTAGTAAAACCAAACAAAGGAACTGAAATTTCAAAAACCATAATAAAAGATGAAAAAACAATAATGACTATTTTTAACAGTAATGATTGTACAACAATAGAAGAAGAACCTATAGGTGAAGTTATATCAACACTCCCTGCAATAAAACGTGCAGCTATGAATGATGATTACTTTTTTAGTGGTACATTATTGCGTTCACAAATAAAGGAAATAACATTTGCAGATTCAATTAACATTCCAGCTGGTTCACAGTACAAATCATGGGATATATCAGAAAAAGAGGATGGAAGTGTAATGGCATGGTACGATTCAACCACAGCTCCATATTCATTAACAATAGGTGGAGATGGTGGGGTATCAGCAAATCTTAGATCCGATTATCTATTTACAAACCTAACAAATGCTACAACTATCAATTTGTTACACTTTGACACTACTAATGCTAGAAATATGAATTCAATGTTTCAAAATTGTACAAATTTAACCAATTTAAATATAAGTAAATTTAATACCCAATATGCCTCAGATATGCAATATATGTTTTCTGGATTACAAAATTTAACAACTTTAAACATAAGTAGTCTAAGAACTGCTAATGTCAAAACTATGGCAAATATGTTTAGTAATACACCAAAGTTGACAAGTTTAGATTTAAGTAAATTCAATACTTCAAAAGTAACAAACATGGGCCAGATGTTCCAAGCTAGTGGGGTAACATCACTTAAATTAACTGGATGGGATACTTCAAATGTAACAGAAATGGCTAATATGTTTTATGGAGTAAACAAACTTACAAGTCTTGATGTAAGTAGTTTTAATACATTAAAGGTTGTAAATATGAACTACATGTTCTTAAACATGAGCAGTTTAAAAAAGTTAAATCTTAGCAATTTCAGAACTCCTAATGTTACTAAAATGGGTGGAATGTTCAGTGGTGATGGCGAATTGGAAGAACTAAATGTATCCAATTTTGATACTTCTAACATAACAGATATGTCTGCTATGTTTAGTGAAATGCCCAAACTTAAAAGTCTCGATTTAAGCAGTTTTGATACTTCAAAGGCCCAAAGTATGGCTTTTATGTTTAGAAATTGCTCGAGTTTGACAAGTCTTAATGTAAGTAATTTTAATACTTCAAATGTAATAGATATGTCAGTTATGTTCTATGGAGTCAGTAAAGTAAATGATTTAGATTTAAGTTCTTTTGAGACTCCAAAAGTTACAAATACCTCAAATATGTTCTATGGAACAAAATTTGATACTTTAAATTTAAAAAATGCAGATTTTAGTAATGTTACTGGAACACCTATTAATATGTTTGCTGTGCTTACAAAAGATGTTAGAATTTTTGTTAAAAATCAAGCAGCTATAGACTTCATTAATAGTCTTGGTTACCCCCATGCAAAGCCAGAAATATTTTAATAAAATTATCTACAATAAAAATACTAAAATAAGTTATAAAAAGCCAATAACCCAATTATTGACTTTAATCATTAAATATTATTTAAATTGCAACATCATCATGTGATGTTGTTTTTTTGCAGTATTATCTTCATAATTTCATATCATCTATATCCATTTCAGATTGTCAAAAAAGTATATTTTAAAATGTTAACTTACTTTTTCTTTTGATATTAACGTTACATTACCATCATCAAGTTCATATACTTTGTTACAAAGCATTATAATATCTTCTTTTATATGACTAGCTATGATTACTATTTTACCATTCTTTTTTTCTCTTAAAAGAATTTTTCTAATCTTATCTGCACTTGCATTATCAAGACCATTAAAAGCTTCATCTAAAATTAGTACAATTGGGTCTTCCATTAATACCTGGGCAATTCCTAATTTTTGTTTCATACCAAGTGAATACTTATGATATTTTTTATCTTTTTCTTCATATAAATCTACTAATTTTAATGTTTCTAAAACTTGAGTTTCATTAATAGTATTCTGTATAGAAGCAAGTAACATCAAATTTTCCATACCAGTTAACTCTGAAAAGTAGGCTTTTCAATAAGTGCTCTTGTTGATGGTGGATATTTATTATTGCCAATTATATTTTCTCCATCAAATAATATTTCACCTGATGAAGGCTCATAGAAAGCACATAATAACTTTAATAAAACACTCTTACCAGAACCATTCCTACCAATAAATCCGTATATGTTACCTTCTTCAAATGTCAAATTAACATTCTTTAAAACTAGCGATTTATCAAATTTTTTTGATACATTTTTTATTTCTATTTTCATTAAATACCTCCAACATTCTGCAAAATAGATTTATTTTTATTTTTAAATATAGAATAAGAAATTATAAATAATAGTATACAAATTATTGCCATAAACAATATCCAATCAAATATATTTGGAAGTATGTAAATATACAAACCTATAAACAATAACAATCCAATTATAGCAATTAATTTATACCTTGCTGGAAAACTGAAAACTATATATACTAAAATTGATACTAATTGAATCATTACAGTACTCATAAAGTCTGTTAGTAATATATTAACTATGTTAAAATTTAAATAACCATATATTCCTTTAAAAATTATTATTAGTAAAAATATAATAAGGTAACTAACTAGTTTCATAAATAGCACAAATAAGGATAAGACCATTATCTTATTCACATACCAATCACTCAATTTCATTCGCATAAATATTAAAGCAAGATTGCCTTTTAAATCTTTTAAAAATAAATCTAATACTAAAAAAATTGACAATGATAAGAAAAATAAATAAACAATAATACTAAGCATACTACTATCACTATTAATTCCTATTCCCATAGACGAATTAACTAAATCAATTAAACTATAATAATTTTTAAAATTAACAAATAATAAAGCAACAACTGGAACAATCAGCCATGACATCAATACATGTTTCCGTTTATTCCACAAATAGGAAATGTCATTAATCAATATATATTTAGATCTTCTCAATTTTTGTAAATTTAAATATGAATAAAGAACCATTGCTGTTAATATAACAATATTAATAAGATAAACTAATGAAAATATAATTTCTTTAGTAAAAGACTCATAATGAATAGTTGCAAAATATTTCCAAGGCAACCACTGAAACCCAACAATCTCCATCTCCATAAATTCAGTACTTATAAAAAACCCACTCAATATAAAGCCAACAATAAAAATAGTAAATTTTGATTTAAACATTACATGAAACAATGCAACAATAGCAGTAATTAAAAATAAAAAAGCAAAGTACCTTAATAGATAAAACATTGCATATTGCCCTATAGTTATACCATAAAAATATTTCACTGCTTCTAAAGTAATACCCTGACTTAATATGGCAAATGCTATAAACAGCAACAAAAACATTATTAAAAAAATTAAATTAACAAATAACACTATACTTAATAACTCAATGATATATTTTCTTTTAGTTTCCATTCTAATAATATAAAAATTGAATTGATCAAAGCAAGAACATGTATATATAGTTAATATACAGAAAAGACAAAAGAAAAATAAATTAAAATAGTTAAATGTAAATGGAAAGAAAATTGCACCTTTAAGATTATCTACATTACTAACCAAAGCATATCCACCATAAAATGCAATTATTAATGCCACAAAATACAATGCTTTAAATATCTGAGTATTTGATATATATCTGAAAAAAGCTGTATATCTATGAATTGTTTTTTTCATTTTCCATCAATACCCCCTCTTTTTTTCTATACACAAGATATAAAAATATATAAGAAACAATAACTAAGAATAATGTAATTACAAAAATAAGAATATAATCTGGCTTATCTCTGAAAAACCAATACCCAGTTAGACTAAAATAATCACCTAAATCATTAATTCCTAAAAATCTAAATACAAACAATCCACCTACAACAATATAAAAAAACAAATTTATTAAAGTAAACAGCATATATGATGATATAACACTTACTATGAAATTCTTATTTTTCTTACAACAAATCAGACCTAAATTACTGTGAAAAACACTATGTAAAAATAATATCACGCACATTAAAAATGTATATATAAAATAATTATTATACCTATATTCACTATAATATGATACCCCAATTTTTTCATTATCAATTACGAAATTAAAATTTGTTATATACCCTGATATTAATACTATTATCACTATTGTAAGAGGAAAAAGCCATGCATATTTAATACTTGAAAGAAATATTCTTTTTAAATATGATTTGTAATTCATTCTAGTCATATAATTTCTAACCATACCTGTATTAATTTCTCTATGTATTGATGCAGTACTAACAATAATCATCAATAAAGGCCCTAAAAAATGAAGAATAGTAAAAGTGTGCATCTCTATAGCTTCACTAGCCAAGGAAATAGTATCAAGTTTAGCCATAATTTCTTTTGGATTACCACGCTCATATATTTCAAATTGTTTGCATTCATCACTTTCTGAATCGACCTTACAAACTTCTATCATTTCATAATACCATTTTGCATATCCAAAATGATACTCATTGAAATATTTCATAAATGACTTAAACGTCAAAAAAGAAATAATTAATACTACTATTATTAGAAATCTATTGTTCTTCAATTTAAATAATATTTTAGACATATGTACCTCCAAATTAGTGAGAAAGGCAAAAGAATAATAACTTTAATTCGCAGACCAAGCTCCCCAAAAGTTCACTGTAGCCATTGTACTTTTAGTCGCTCTGATTTTTAGTTTATAGTCCCCCGCTGTTAATGACTCTTTAGTGTTGAAATCCACCCATGAGTTAGTTGTTAAAGGCTTATATGTTGAAGGTGAATTCATAGGAATATTAAAATAAGTCGCAGCTTCAACAGCTCTATCAGCACCACTTACATTATCAGTAGCTGATTGCTTAAGAACCCTTTGTGGTAAATCTGAATTAGTTTTAGTTAAAACCGTATTAGTTGTATAATTTAAACTCAAACTTGGAACAGTAACACCATTAATGTACAACATCTGTGCTTTCGCTACCACAAAAGAAAATGTTATAGCCGTAAAAAATGTTAATACAGAAAATTTTAAATACTTCATATTTTGACCTCCATCTTTCTTTGCCCTTTCGTGGTCTCATTATAGCAAAGCACTAGCATATAATTATTTTCACTTCCCTGAAGAATCACTTAAATTACTTCAAATATTTAAAATGTATAAATTTTAAAAATTAATATACATTTTGTCAATTATTAGATACTTTAACGTTAAATAAAGTTATAAAGCTCGCAAAATCAGTATATAAATGTGAATATGTATCATAACAAAATAATTTCAAATTTTAAAAATGGTAATTATAAAATTTACATGTTGTTAGTAAAATAAAAAGATTAAAGCAGAATTAAGTAAGCATTAAATAATAGTTATTTTTAAAAATTGAAGAATACTTTTTTTTTTGTTATAATATCATTAGAAAACTAATTATAAAATGAATACTGTAATAATAATATAAAAAAGATATATCACTATATCTTCTAATAACTATTGGCAGGGGTAGAGAGAATCGAACTCCCATCAGCGGTTTTGGAGACCGTTATTCTACCATTAGACCATACCCCTAAACAAATAACAATATTATTATAGCACAGACATTTTAAATGTTCAAGAATAATTAATTAGCAAAGATTGAGGTGAATAAACATGAAGTTTATATCAGATATTGACAAAAGGACTTATGATAACTTCGTAAAAAAACATAAAACAAAGTCCCATTTTCTACAAAGTTATGAATGGGGTACATTTTCTAAAGAAGAAAAAAAATTAATACCCTATTATGTAGGGCTTAAAAATGATAAAAACGAATTAATTGCAGTCACACTTTTACTACAAAAAAAACTTCTATTTGGATATTCATACTTCTATTCACCACGTGGTTATGTACTAGATTATAGTGATTTGGAAACTATCAAACTATTTACAAAAGAACTTCAAACATTTGCTAAAAACCATAAAGCTATATTTATTAAAATAGATCCTGACATTATACTCCAAGACTTAGATAATGATGGAACCATAATAGATAGACCAAATAACTATGACTTAATTAATTACCTAAACCAAATTGGTTATATTCATAAAGGCTTTAACAAAAATTTTGAAGGAAGTCAGCCAAGATATACCTTCAGACTAGACTTAACTCAAACTGAAGAAAGCATATTAGATAATTTTCATTCAACAACAAAAAAGATTCTGAAAAAAGGAAATAGCAATGATTTAATAATACTTAAAAATGAAAATGCCAAAATAGAAGACTTCTACCTAACAATGCTTGAAACAGAAAAAAGAGAAAATATTTTAAACCACGATATCGAGTATTATAGAAACTATTATAATTACCTTCATTCAAATAATATGGCTGACTTATATATTATAAAAACTGACATAGAAAAGCTTAAATCTGATTACCAAGAAAAAATAGAAATTCTAGAAAAAGAGTTTAATGACTTAAATAACACTGAAAAATATAAAAATGAAGGCAAAAGAATAAATCTGCAAAAAGAAGTACTTAATCAATTAAATAAAACAAAAAAAGAGTTTGAAGATATTAATAACATTAATGATTCAGAACTAATATTAGCAGGTATAATAACTACCAAATATAATGATAAAGTATGGACAATTCATGGAGGAACCAATTCACTTCTCCCAAATCTAAATGCTAATTATTTAATTTATTATGAAATAATTAAAGATGCAAAAAAAGAAGGATACAAAATAATCGACTTCTTTGGTACTACAGGAGACCCAGTAGAAACAAATCCAATCTATGGTATCCATTCATTCAAAAAAAGATTAGGGGGTACCTACACAGAATTTATTGGAGAGTTTGATTTAGTAACAAATAAATTCATGTACTTTATATTTACAAAATTAATACCAACATACAGAAATATTAAAAGAAAAATACTAAAGCAGAAAAAGAGTTAAAGTTTCAAACTCTTTTTATTTTATATTTAATTTATTTCTCATACTACAAAGAAAATTAAATAACTTATATCTATTCTTATTAAGTACTTTCTTAAAAACACCAATGTACTCAATAACATCCCCACCAAAATCCAGTTTAAATACACCAACACTATAATCTAGACTATCCTTATCAAATGGATTAGGTAGTCCATACAAATCATTATATTTATATCCACTATTTTTAGCATCAAGCATCATATTATAAACAAGAACATTACTAGCACCTATATTAAAAAGAGTTTTATCCACATGTGCAAATAAATTAACCATTGTATCTTTACAATATACTCTAAAAGCACAACCAATAACATAATCTCCAACACAAGAATTCTCATCCTTATATATTCTCAGTTCATCCATTCTTTTCTCCAGCGATTCAATCTGACTGTTTAAAGAATTTAATTCCTTTTCTCTAGCACTCAATGTCTTTCTTTTTAAAATATCTAAATCATCATTCAAATTACCAATAGCATCATCAACATTTAATACTATTTTAACTACTTTTGCCTTATGTTCTCTATTAGCAAGCTCATAATAATTCTCATAATAACTAAGCGGTTCCACAAAAAAGTCTTTCTTCTCAGACAATTGATTTCTATACTTAACCAAATACTTCAAATCATCCTTTGTTCCCTCAACTATTCTTATTTTATAATATTTATCATTTTTAGTTATAGAAGTTCTTTTAGATGAAGAAAACCTTTTAAATAATTCATCTTCAGAAGCACCAAGGTCTATAACAGAAGTTCTCCTAAGCTGATAATTACCACCCAAATCTTCTAAACCCAAATACGAATATCCAACTTTTTCAAATAAAGGAACAATATCAGTAGCATTCTCATATATTACATTTAATTTATTATCATATTTTTTAATTACAAAAGGAGGTTCTATCTCAATAACATCTATCTTTAAACACCTAGAAAATTTTTCTATCTCCAAAAGAAAACTTTCAAGAAGAACATTATTACTATAATCAAGAACTGGACCATAAGATATTCTCATTGTTTTAATTCTTTTACAAGGCATATAAAGAAGAATTGCAGCTGCTACTAAATCACCATTATCATCTTCAATACCAGTAAGATAAGCCCTAAACCTTTTATCAACTTCTTTAATCATTTTCCTTACTGAATAAGAAAAAAAAGAAGCAGTCTCACAACTACTTACAAATCTATCAAATTTATTTTTATCAACAAAACTATTAAAAGTATACATATATTACTTCCTTTCGTTGGCAATTCCCCTCATATTATAAGTTACATTTTTCATAAAATTCTTAACGAAAAACTTAACTTTTTTAACAGGTTTTATAAATACACCTACATATTCTATAATATTCCCACCAAAACTTATTTTAAACTCTGTAATACTATAATTCTTATTATTTTTATAATTTGGATTAGGAAGTCCTAGCATATCAAACTCCACACAGCCACGATTCTTACTATCAAGTATAAGCTCATTTAACATAATAGTAGGAATACCAAAATTACCAAGCTCCTTATCAGTATGTTCATATATATAAGTAGCTCTCTTACCAACATAAACTATAAGACCAATTCCCACAATAATACCTGATTCATTCTCATGCTTTTTAGAAAAATCAGCAATCTCCACTAGTTTTTGTTCTAAAGAATTAATAACATTTTCAACATCTTTTGTTTTTTTAGAAGTCTTAAGTTCTTCTTTCAAGCTCTTTAACTCCTCAGATATAGTCTTCTCAATTTCTTTAAAGTTAATCACAGCTTTTATAATTCTAGCATCTTCATGTTCTTTAAATACTTCATAACACTCTCTATAATAATTATTACTCTCAAGCTTAAAGTCTTTTTTTTCTGATAACTGTCTTCTAAACTTTTCTAAATAAACTAAATCTTCCAACTCAGCATCTTCCACTTTAATATTAAAGTACTTTTCATTCCTGTTTAAAAGTTTCTTCTTATCTTTGGCAAATCCATTAACCAGTTCTTCTTCTGTTTTGGTTAAATCTATTATTGAAGTATATCTGAGCTGATATCCAGCAACTTGCCCAACATAACCAAGATGACCAAATCCAACTGATTCTAAATTTTTAACAATATTATCATCATATTCATTTATAACTTCTAACTTTTTATTGTACTCCCTTATTACATAAGCAGGTTCTATTTCTAAAACCTCAGCACCTAACTTTTTAACAAAATCCGTCAAATAGTCAAAAAATGCTTTAACTATCTCCCTATTTCCATAATCAAGAACAGGACCACTTGGTGCATAAACATTCTTAATCTTCCTTTTGTAAGCATAAAGAAGCATACTAACAGCAACCAATCTTCCCTTATCATCTTCCATTCCAACAAGATAAGTCTTTATTCCACCATTATTTTCCTTAAACTTTGCCCATGCAAAATTCTGAGTAAAACTACCACCAACTTTATCATTAACAAAAGAATTAAACTCATCCTTCTCAAGATTATCTCTAAAAACCATAATGCACCTTCTTCCAATCATATTCTATTAAAAACTACAATCAATATAAATTAAGCATTACTCATCAGAATAATTATCAAAATAACCTTGCACCAAAACAATTGGTGTACCTTTATCTCCACTACCACTAACTAAATCACATAAACTGCCAACCAAATCAGTAATTCTTCTTGGAGTAGTACCAAGAGATTCTTGTTTTGTATTTTGTCTTTCCTTAATCTTAGACTTCATTTCTTCCTCTGACAACTTATTATTATCAACTAAATATTTTAATTTAAGCTCATTAGGAGTCCCATTAAGACCTTTAGTATAAAATGGAGATACAACAGGGTCAGCCAACTCCCAAATACCTGCAACAGGGTCTTTAAAAGCACCATCACCATAAATCATAACTTCAACATGTTTACCATATAAATCCTTAATAGAACTTTGGATACCATCAACAAACTCCTGCCCATCCCTTGGAAACAACTTTAAAGTATCTTCCATAGAATAATTAGAACCAAGCAAACCATAATCCTTATTATATCCACTTCCATTAATACTATCATTCATAATCTCATCTAATCTTATGACAGAAGCACCTTTTTCTTTCAAAAAATCCTTAGTTATAAATCTAGTATGTATATCAGATGCAATAACATTATTTGTATACTCTAATATTGTTTCTGCCTTATTAGATATTATCACTTCAATATTGTCACCTGCACTCTTATATAAATCTATATAATTAATACCAGTAAATGGATGAAGCATATCTTCTTCTGTAAATATTTTTTTAAACTCATCCTCAGTAAAAGAATCACTATAAGGATTTATTCCACTACTTCTAAAAGACTTATTATTAACTAAAGGATTACCCACCTCATCATTTGGATAATTAAGCTGAACATAAACTTTTTTAAAACTTCTAGATATTGCTTTTAATATAAGTAAAAATCTATTCCTACTAAATATAGGAAACACAATACCAACTTCTTGATTTTCTCCAAACTTATTGATTAAGTCTTCTTTAATATTATCAAAAGTAACAAAATTACCTTGGCATCTAGCGAGTAAACTTTCTGTTATTCCTAAAATATCTCTATCATTTAAAGATATCTCATTATTGTCGATTGCTCTTTTTAAAGCTGCTAAAACTACTTCACTCAAATCTTCCCCACTCTTAACTATGCTAAGTGTCCTAATACCAGATGCTCTTGTACCAATTCCTCTCATAATTCCTCCATTCTTCCATAAATATTATAACATATGTTAAAAATTATTTACTTAAAAATATAAAATTGCATTAAAAAAGCATCATCGATGCTTCTATTCATTATTAGCTGTTAATGTAACTTCAGTTGTTAGCTCTTTACCACTTCTCATATAAGTAATTGTTATTTTATCTCCAACATTATACTTATAAAGAAGATATTTTAAATTAGCTGAATTTGTAACTTTATTATTATCAATCTTAATAATAACATCGCCTTTTTTTAAATCTGATTTAGAAGCTCCACTTCCATCAACAACAGATATAACCACTATTCCATATTCTATCTCTTTATCTAAGGTAATACCATTTCTAGCTAAAGAATAAGTATCAGTTGCATTAATATGATTTATACCAAGAAGCGGTCTCTCTATCTTCTTGCCTGCTTCCAAATCTTTAACATGCTTCATAGCATCTTCAATCTTAATAGCAAATCCCATGCTTTCAATACTTGAATCAACTAGTTTTAACGAATTAACACCAATTACTTCCCCATTAAAATTAACAAGAGGTCCACCACTGTTCCCTGGGTTAATTGCTGCATCTACTTGAAGTACTTCTTGTATCCAATCAGCAGTAGATTTAACACTAACTGTAACTTTTCTATTCATACCTGATATAATACCAGAAGTAATTGTATTAAAATACTCTTCCCCAACAGGAGAACCAACTGCAAACACAGACTCACCAAGTTTTAGCTTTTCAGTACTCCCTATAGAAGCAACTGATATAATACTATCTATTGGTACCTTTATTACAGCAATATCTAAATACTCATCTCCACCTAAAATTGTAGCATCAACTTTCTTCTCATTAGTAAACAACACAGTAACCTTATTTGCACCTTCAACAACATGTTGATTAGTCATTATATAACCATACTTACTATCTTTTTTATAAACAAAACCACTACCAGTTCCCGCAAGTTTTCCATTTTTAAAATTCTCTATCAACACAACAGCATCATAAATCTTTTGAACAGATTCACTAATACCAACATTATTAACAATCACTGTTGCTGGACCAGAGTAAGTTTCATTAGAACTATTATCAACATTTTTTGTTTCATTACTTTTATCAACAACTTTATTATCATTATCCCCTTTAGCAAATGGATTTTCTAAAAAAACATATGTAGCTCCACTGCCAATTAAGAAAACACATATCAATGCCACAAAACCAACTATTTTATCACGCATAACTTCACCCTCTTTCAATATTAGCAATATCCTTCCAATTCATTGGAAATCCCATTCTATTTAATACTACATCAATATTAATTGATTTAAGATTCATATTTAAATTATTTATCTCTCTTTCTATTTCCAAAATCATATTCTTTACTTCAACCATACTAAGTAATTGTTTCATTATTATTATTAATGCATATAAATCATTTTTACCATACCTATATTCACCATTTACCTCTTCAATTTTAAGCAACATATGAAATATAGTATCATTAATTATTTTATTCGTTCTATTCTCAAATAATATATCTTCATGTGCACATAGGTTTCTATAATTAGCTAAAATTGGTAAATATGCCGTATAAGTTTCACAGTCTAAATCATAGAATTTAGCAATAGTAACTCTATCTTCTGGTTTTAGTATTGAATATAATTCACTAACTATTCCAAAAGATAATACCTTAACTAGTACCCAAAGAGGTATATAACCATAATTGTTAATATAATGCATTGTTGCTGAATGCTGTGATCCATTAGCACGTATTTGCCTTTTCATTTTTTTAATTAAATCATTAACTTGCCCATATCTCTCTCTTGTTGTATCAAAATTTGCTGGTTTTAAATATTCACTTTCTTTGTAACCATATTTCTTAGATAACTGATAAGCAATTATTGACTTAGTATTATTCTCTATTATGAGCAAATTTTTAAAAATTATATTTCTAAAACTTCTATCAAATAAAAACAAACTATAAAGCTCTTCAAATGTTGCTCCAGGAATATATGTTTTATTAACATTGTCATTTATAAACAAATGCCTATATCCGCTTAAAAAAAAGTAACTTTCTCGAAACAAAACATCTTTTGCATATTCAATATTATTTATTACAAGACCTTTATGCCTCAATATTTCTATCTGCTCATCTAATGTTTTAAACTGTTTATTTTTCATACCTTCACCTTAAGTAAAATTATAACACAGTTTTTTAGTATAAAGTATGAAATAAATGTGAATTTAGTGTGAAATAATGTTATACTTTGTAAAGGAGTGATACTATGCCTGCAACTTTAACACATACTTATTTTGTAATTGATGGAATAAACTCTCTTGATAAGAAAACTCAAAAACTATTAAAAGATTCTATGGAAATACTGAAAATAACAGCTCAGAGTACCGACCCATTTATGTTTTATAGTTTTTTAAAACCTTGGAATAAAAATAAAAACTTAGTTACTAAGTTTGCTAGAATATTCCACACTACAAAAACTGGCGAATTTCTAATTACATTTACTGAATATATTAAGAAAAATAACTACATAAACAATCCTGACATAATCGCCATGCTTTATGGATTTATATCTCATTATGTATTAGATTCAAGTGCCCATCCATATGTATACTATAAAACTGGTAAATTTAAAGGTACAAAGAAAAATACATACAAATATAACTCTAAACACCATCTTATGGAATCATATATTGATTCTTACATGGTGGAAAAAAAAGAAAACATCAAATCCAATAAATATAAATGCTATAGTATATTTGAAAATATACACAAATTTAATAATGAAACAAATACAGTTTTAGACCATATTTTTAAAGAAGTCTATAACTATGATGACTTTTCAAAAGATTACATAACAGCACTAAAAGATATGAGATTTCTTTTTAAACACATACGATATGACACCCATGGATATAGTGATAAATTACTCTATATAAGAGATTTACTAACACCAAATTCTAAATTAAAATATCGCTTTTTATCCTATCATCATATGCAAAAAAATGGCGAGCAATACCTAAACATAGAAAAAAAGAATTGGCATTATGCCGCTGATAATACAATAATGAAAAAATTATCATTTGAAGAACTATATAATGAAGCATTAAAAAAATATATAAACATAATAAAAGAAATTAATAAATATTTATATACTGATACTAAAATAGACTTACATAAAGTTTATGGTAATTTATCTTATGAGACTGGTCTAGATTGGACTTTAGAAAAAGTGTCAAAATATTTTGAATTTTAAAAATAAAAGTATTGCTCACAAATAAGTAATATTTTTTTAATCTAATCAATTAACATAAAATAATCAATAACACCTGATGTAATAGTCTTAGCTACTTTCAGCTGATAATCATCCTGTTGTAATAAATATCTATCATTAGGATTAGATAAAAATCCACATTCAATTAACACACCTGGAATAGTTGTATTCTTATACATATACAAATCAGTTTTCTTAACTTTTTTATTGCTACCAAGTTCATTTTTAAATCTCATCATTATAGTACTAGCAAGCTTTTCATTTTTAGAATTTATTGGATGATATAAAACTTCAGCACCACTCCAGGAAAAATTATCACCCCAATTTATATGCACAGATAAATAAATATCCACTTTTAATTCATTATTACGCATCATTAAAAGACGCCTATATAAGTCCCCTCTTTTTTTATTAACATCCCATTCACTAGAATAGTCAATATCATCTTCTCTAGTTAAATAAACTATTGCTCCATTAACAGATAACTCATGTTCAAGAACTTTTGATATCTCCAAGTTAATATCTTTTTCATAAATTTTACCATATATAGTACCAGGATCTCTGCCACCATGACCAGGATCAACAAATATAACCTTGCCAAATAATGGTTTCTCAATATAAGTATACTCAACTTTTTCATAACCCCAAAAAGATAGCATTACTAATAACACTACCAAAGTTATAAGATATTTATATTTATACATAATATCACCTATTAAAGTCTATTCCATTAACTAAAGCTTTATTATATTATACAATTTAAGGACAAGTAAATCCATCAGCAATAATATAGTTATATCCTGCTGTATGTGTTCCAAGTGACTTAATAAATGCTTTTCCTGCACAGTCCTTTACTGTTACTGTTACGTTCGCTGGTGTCATAAAGAACATATCTTTTGTAGTCATTCCACTATGGAATACCATATTACTCATATCAACACTAGTTAAAGATGTAGATCTAACAAACATATTACTTATGTTAGTCACACTACTTACATCAAACATACTTAAATCAATATTTGTTATCGCATTACAATCTCTAAACACAAGGCTCATATCACTTATATTACGTGTATCCCACCCAGTAAAATTAACATTTTTAAGAGCTGTATCTCCTGATACTAAAGTAATTATACTAGTAAAATGAGATGTCTTCCAACCACTTAAGTTTAATGTTTCAAGAGTAGGTTTATTAGCAAGCAATGTACCAACAGTAGTCATTTTAGCCAGGTTCCAACCACTCAAATTCAAATTTTTAATCTTATTCATATTATTAAACATATTAGTTATCACTGTGACATTACTCATATTAAAATTAGACAAATCTAAGTTCTCAATACCTGAACTTTGAAACATACCAGTCATATTAGTAACATTTGATGTATTCCACCCAGTAAAATTAACACTCTTTAAATTAGTAGTATTCAAAAACATATGTGTCATATTAATAGCACTCGATGTATTCCAATTACTTAAATCAACAGTCTCAAGTGTTTTTATACCACTAAACACTGAATTTAACTCCATTACATTTCCTAAGTTCCAACCACTTAAATTAATACTTTTTATTACAGTCATACCATTGAACATCTCACCAATATCTTCTACCTTAGACATATCAAAATGACGCAAATCAATAGTAGGAAGTGCTGTACCTTGAAACATTGATTTCATATTAGTAACACTTGATGTATTCCAATTATTTACAGATAAATTATTCAAATTAGTCATTCCACTAAACATCAATGACATTTTAGTTACACTTGATACATCCCAGCTACTTAAGTCCAAACTCACAATTGATTTAAGGTTATAAAACAATTTAGTAAAATTCTTAACACCACTTACATTCCAATTATTTAAATTCAAGCTCTTTAACTTAGTTAAGTCTGCAAACAACGAATCAAGTGTTGAAGTACTAGATAAATTCCAATTACTTACATTAAGGGTTTGTAAATTACTCATGCCCAAAAACATTGTTTTTAAAGTTTTTACATTTTTAGTATTAAACTTACCTAAATCTAGAGTTGTCAACTTAGTAACATTTTGAAACATATAATCCATATAATTAACTTTTGAAGTATTTAAATATGTTAAATCAATACTTGTAAGATTAACCAGATTTTTAAATAACTCCCTTGAGTTAGTATTACCTAATACACCACCACTTGCACCTATTGTTACTACATATGGAACAGGTGCTGTTGCATCATACCATGCCATTACACTAGCATCTCTTTTTGCAGATGCATCCCAAGATATATACCCTGCTGGTACATTAACACTATTAACAAATTTAATCTCTTTTATCTGATTTCGCTGAAGAGTTGTTGACTTTAGAAAATATGATACTTCAGTATTATCAGCACCAACCGCTGCAAGCATTTTAGTCTCTATATCAGGGTCATCATCTGCTTCCATTATTATTGGAGTAGCATCACATGTATCTTTATCAATAAGTCCAATATATGCATCCCCATTAACACCTACTTTATTAAGTTTCTCCATTCCAGGAATTACATCTTCATATGTTAAATCATTTATTCCAATTAATTTAACTCCCATACCTGCCATATCAGTACTAGTCCAATAATAATCATAGCTGCCTTCATAAAACTTTACTACAACATAGGCATCAACCCATTCTCCATAAGGGCTCTTATTCCCTCTTTCAAGATTTATACATGTATATGGAATATAATAACTAACATACTCATCAACGAAGTTATATTCCAAAGCATTTACTTTTAATGTAGCACTATCTACATATCTGTTTGCTGTTACTACATAGACTTTTTTTCTAGAAGAAGATATATAGTCCGATATACTAGGAATCACTATTAACATCAACACACCTAGAATTATTATTACTGCCAATAATTCTATTAGAGTAAATGCCTTCTTGTTTTTACTCATACTACCTCCTAATCTGTTTATAAATACATTTTATCCTTCAATACCCTCAATGTCAAACACAGACTATTATTTTCAGTAAATCAGAGTAAATAAATTTACCAGAGTTTGACAGTTAGAAAGCAAAGAATAGACACAAATCGTTTAAATTCAATAAGGGTTAGCTCGTTTTTACTGTCAAACTTAGGATATTTATACATAATATATCACCTATAAAAGTTTATTCTATTATTTATTTTATATTATTAGAAATTAAGAAATGGTTCTTAACTTGATTTCAGATTAATTTAATTTCACATTTCTAGTAGTGACAAAACGTCTTCCAATTCATTGATTTTTTGAATGTTTCTATCTGGCTTATTTGGCATTTTTGCAACTTCATTATCAATGAAAAGTGCATCAATTCCGTTACTTTTTGCCGCTAAATAATCATAAAAATAACTGTCACCAATCATAAGTGCATCATCTTTTGACATATTAAGGTTCTTAAGAAGTTCCAACATTATATTTACTTTACCAATAGAATCGCTTCCCTCAGATGCATTATATGAGTAAATATATTTTGATAGATTGAAATAATCTAATCGTTCCTTAATTTCTTTTTTTGCTATTTCTGGCGAATATGGATTTGCTGAAATTACAACAAGATAAAGTCCCCTATTAAACATCTCTTCTAGAGTTCTTTTCGTTCCAGGAGTTAGTGTTAGATGTTCTAAATAATTATCCTTTGTGGTTGGATCATTGTAAATCCAATGTGGTTTCATGGTGCGTTTTGTTTTTTTCGGATACCATAATGTTCCATCTCCATCCAAAAATATAATCTTTTTCTTCATAATAACTCCTTATCTGTTTTTTAAACAATCTCCAATTAAACTATTTAAAGCGTTATGCATATTAAAATCCTAATATTTTTTTTACAGTCATAATTCCAGCACATTTAAATATTAATAAATAGTCTAACATCAATTTTAATATGTATCAATATTTTTATTTTCCCCCTTTAATTTTTTCAACATAAAAGAGAATATCTTTTAAACATTCTCATAAATAGTTATATTACATACTTCATAGATAGTTATTACTATTTGGATTAACATGTACAGTCATGACCAGAATCTACAAACACCACCTTACCTAAAAGGGGGGGTTCAACAAAAACTAAATCAATTTTTTCATAATTAAAAAAAGAAAGTATCACAAGTAATATTATAAGTGTAATTAAATATTTGTATTTACCCATAAATCATCACCTATAAAAGTGTGTTCCTCCACTTTATCATTATTATCAAATATAATCATTCAAAATTAATTAAAAACTTTAGAGAACAAAAGATTTAATAAATTAAATCCCATCTAACCTCACGATTAAACATTCCTGCTTCCTAGGATTCGTATTCAAATCCTCCACAGGCACTACTTCTAGCAATTTCGCTACCGCCAATATTTTTTCTTTTCTATTTATTTTCTTTCTAAACTTTCCATGATTTTATACTTATATATATCACCTCATCAGTTTTATATAATACTATATGATACATTTGTTCATCAATTGCTTTTTTACTATACTTTGAAGAAAATTCCTTATAGATAAAAAAAATCCCATTCACAATTAGTGATTGAAATCTCTTTTGTACACATTATCAAATCATTGGTTAACTGTTCTAGTCTCTACTTCTCTATTTGTAGAACCATTAACTGGTGTATCTTGCCAATTACTCCAAGAATTCCATTTCCATAAAACGTAAACTTTATTGCCTATTCTATAACGATATTGCTTCTCATAAACATTTTCATAACTAAACATTATAGTATTTGTTGGACTTCCATTAATACTTCTGCCTGTTTGCCTAGCTACAAACAAATCACTAACCTGACTCCAAACACAACGTTTAGCAGGATTGCAACTATTATCTTTAACTAATGGCAAACTATCCCAATCTGCTTTTGTATAATATATAGTTCCCGTATTGTTACTTTTAATACATCCAGGTGCATTCCAAACAGTACAATCAGTACTAAAGAAATCATATTGACCACTAGCCGCTCCAGGTGCCCACCATGCTCTTGTATTATAACCTATATGGATAGAACGGTTTTCACATTGTACACTATCAGAATTAGTACATGCATTAGTTGTCCAATTACTCCATGCTCCATAATTAAGTAAAGTCTCACTTTGAATATTCCATCCACTCTCCACCGTAGTAGCATTTTTTGTAATCTTATCTCTATATCTATATTGAGTCTTTTTAGCTACTTCATTCTTACAATTAGGGTCATTCGCATTTAAATTAGTTTTACCTGCAATAGTACATTTCTTTTCATTAACTACAATCGAAAACTCTTCCCAACCTGCTACATTTATACTATAAGAAGAAAGAGCTCCAGTAGCTTTAAAATTAGCATCATGATATGCCATCCATGCCTTTGTATTAACTTGTGAAACTATATACATCCTTCCATCTTTTGTATAAAATTTAAAATCTTCCCACATTGATGGAGAATCAACACTAATACGAACAGGTGTATTTTTTTCATCATCCCTTGCAGATATATACTTGCCAGTTTCAACATTCTTGAATCTTAACCAAACTTTATCAGAAGTTATGCCAACTTCAAATTTCTCATAATTTGAATTATTATTATCAGAAACAATAGGTGTTTTAGGATTCCTTGCCGATAAAAATTTATTACTGTTAGTTGTCTTAATAGATATCGTTTTTCCAATATAACTATTATAAGAAGATAATGTTATATTAGTAAATCCCATCTCTTTTGCAACTGCATCACTCTCAAATTGTGAAATTTTATTTAATTTAAAATTTTGATTATGAATATTAGGTTTATAGCTAAATGCTTGCAAAGTTACTTTATCTTCATTTTTAACATCAACAGCTTTATAAGAATATACATTTATAAAACTATATCTACCATTTGCCTCTTTAGTTATATACCATAAATAATCATCTGAACCATTTTTATCATATTGCTGTATTTTAGCACCATCTCCATAATTAGGTATATTACCTTTTATCTCAACAACTTTATGACTATTAAGTGGCTCTATTTGGTATCTACCAGCATCATCTCTTATTAAATAAAATCTTTGATTAAGTCCATTATCTTTCTTATATAAAGTTAATGGACCACTGTTTTCCTTACTAGCACCATATACATCCCATACTAAATTACTGTTTCCAGTCCATTCTATTTCATATACTCCAGTTGGAACTTCATTCGCTGAAACAGCATTACTAGGTGCAGGATATGGTTCTTTAAATTCAGGACGTAACAATCCAATATTTCCACCTTGCACATGAACATTCCAATTATTAATAGTTCTTTTTTCAGCAGGAGAGCCTTTATTAGGATTTCCTATAGCATTTTGATGAACATAAACAACTTTATTACCACTAACACTAAATATTACTCCAGTATGCCCATATTTACCATTCACATCTACAAAAATATCTCCTACTTGTGGATAATATGATTCAACTTGTGTAAGTTTTACATTCATTTTTGTTGATAAATTACTAAGATAAGTGTTAGCATGTCCACTAATATTTTTAGTACTAGTCTTCCAATTTGCATATAGATAATTAAGAACTAAATCAGTACATTGACATCCATCATCTCTTTTATAACAAGCCTTATTATCCACAGCATTCTGCAACCAAACAGTTACACTATCTTTAGTTGGAAGCGTAATAGCTAATACTTTTGGATTAAAAGTTAAAAATGTAACTACAACCATTATACTAGTAAATAATAATTTATAAACCCTATTCATCTATATCACCTGAAGCAGATGTATCAATACTAACTACCTTAAACTCAACATCTTTTGGAATGTTAAAATCATCATTTTTCATTTTTCTACAAGAAAAAGATTTTGCACTTAATAATATAGAAGTTAAAGACTCTTCATCAAGAAAAGTTTTTACATATAAATTAAGATAGTTTTCATAATCTCTATCAATCACAGAAGCATAATCATCATCCAAATTACCATCTTCACCAACTGAATATATATAAGATTTACTTCCGCTAAACATTATAGAATCAAGTTGAAACCCTGCTTCTTCTGGATGTAAATATTTGGCTGTATTACTAAATAAACCTTTTTCCTTATCAATACTTACAATCCTAGTCATACTATCACCAAGATAACCATTAATACCATCTACAAGTTCAAATTCACAATAGGTTGGCATTCCTTTTTGAACTGTTTTTCTAACACCTTCTAATGTTTTGTAATTAGTAATGTAATTATTATTAATAAAATCTACAATAAAAAGCGAAAAGACCCCTACTGCAATTCCTATAACTACTAACATAATTTCTTTCCAATTAAACTTTTTTAATTTATTATTATCTTTTTTTTCTTTTTTCACTTTCCCACTTCCTTTTTCAACTAAATTATATCATCTTTCTTGATAAATTAATTATATTTTTAAATAAAAGATAATAATTTTGTAATTATTCAGACCCTATCTAAAATTTAGTGAAAATAGTACTGAAATTGATAAAATATGATATAATAAAGCAAAGTATGGAGAAAATAAAAATAGAAAAGAGTTGTAAGTATGACAAACGAAAAAGAAAAAAGTAAAAAACGAATAAAACTTATTATAAGAATAACTATTATTATTTTGTTACTTTTATTGTGCATAAAATGTAACAATAGTTTTGATAGTGACCCAAAAGTTGAAATAATAGCCGAAAACAAAATTATTTCATTAAATGAAAAATATGATAAAACAAAAATAAAAATAAAAGAAGATGGAAAAGATGTAACACAAAAAGCAATAATAGATGAAACAGATTTAAATATAAATAAACCTGGTAAATATAAAGTTTTAGTAAGTTACATTGATAAAAAAGGAATTTCACATCAAAAGCATATTACAATAACAGTAGTAGATGATGAAGTACCAACAATAATATTGAATGGTGATAATTTAATAGAATTATATCAAAATGAAAAATATATTGAAGATGGTTATAAAGCAAAAGATAATTATGATGGTGATATTACAGAAAAAGTTATTGTTACAAATGATATAGATTATAGTAAAACAGGAACTTATGTAATTATATATAAAGTATCAGATAGTAGTGGAAACAAAGTAGAAGTAAGTCGTTATATTGAAATAATAGCAAAACAAACAGATAAAGAAAATACTAATAAAAATGCAAATGATAAAAAAGACAATAAAGACAATAAACAAGAAGAACAAAAACAGGAAAAACTATTATTATTAAAAAAAGAAGCTAATATAACAACGATGACTGGAAACAATGTAGTTATAACTTTAACTTTTAATAAAAATGTAAAAACCAGTAATACAGGATGGACATGTGTTTTAAATGTATGTAAAAAAACATATGTTAAAAATAATAGTGACAGTGTTACAGTAAGTGATAATGATAAGCAAATACATACTGAAGTTATTACAGTAGAAAATATAGATATTATAGGACCAACTATTAAATTAGGTGCAACAAACTTAGAATATATAGAAGATGAAACAATAGACATAATGGAAAATATTACAGTAAGTGATAATGTAACTCCAAGTGAAAATATTACTATTACAACTACATGTAAAAAAAATAATATAATTATTTCTTGTGATGATATGTCAAAATCATTTGGGAATTATACAGTTGAATATAAGGCAAAAGATGAATTTGGCAATACAAGTGTAGAAGTAAGAAATTATATTGTTTATTCTACTTTAAGACAAGAAACATTTGAATCTATGGGAGATCAATTCTATTTTTTAGCTGGACCAATTAGTCGTATGGAAATTGGTAGTATTGATTTTAATTCGAATACGAATGAGGCACCTGCAGATGCTTTAGGAAGCTTTGATGTATCTAGTAAAGGTAATGGAGCTATAACAGCTTGGTATACTGATAAGAATAATGATGGTATGTATGAAGTTACAATTGCGTCAAAAGGAAAAATTTATGCTAATAATGACTCATCATTCTTGTTTGTACTTATTAATCTTCTAAAACCAATGGATTTAACTAACCTTGATACTTCAAAGACAAAGAATATGGATTATATGTTTTATTATATGATGGGAACTACTCCTTTGAATCTTTCCTCTTTTAATACAAGTAAAGCTGAAAGCATGAACTCAATGTTTTTATATAATATGGCTTCATCATTGAATGTATCTAATTTTGATACAAGTAATGTAAAAGACATGTCTATTATGTTTAGTGCTACTATGGCTTCATCATTAGACTTATCTAATTTTGATACAAGTAGTGTAGAGAACATGATGGGAATGTTCAATTTGGCAAATGTATCTACACTTGATGTTAGTAACTTTGATGTTTCAAATGTAGAAGATATGTCCTATATGTTTTCTGGTATTTCTAAATTAGAATCATTAGATTTAAGTTCTTTTACACCAAGTTCTGTTATTAATTTAAAAAGTATGTTTGCAGATTCAACTAGTTTAAAAGAAATTAAATTTGATCATTTTGCAACACCAGTAGCAGAAAATATGGCTTATATGTTTCAAAATACCATTGTAGAAAATCTTGATTTATCCGATTTCAATACTGAAAACGTTACTAATATGGAATATATGTTTAACAATACAAAAATAAAAAGCTTGAATGTTTCCTCTTTTAATACAGAAAGTGTAGTGACTATGGCAAATATGTTCTCATATATTAGTGAATTAGAATCACTTGATTTGTCTAATTTTGATACAAGTAGTGTCGAAGATATGTCTTCAATGTTTAACCAATCACAAATATCAACACTTAATCTTTCTAATTTTAATACGGAAAATGTAACAAATATGTATTATATGTTTTCACAAACTACTGAATTAGAATCACTTGATCTTTCTTCTTTTGTTACTGGTAATGTAACAAATATGAGTTATATGTTTTATCGTACAATAAAATTAGAAACACTTGATATAGCTAGTTTTGATACGAGTAGTGTTAACAACATGAGGGGAATGTTTCAAGAATCAAATTTACCAACAATTGATGTTAGTAGTTTTGATGTTTCAAATGTTAAAGATATGAGTTATATGTTTCAAAATACTAAAGTAAAAAACCTTGATTTAAGTAATTTTGATACAAAAAATGTTACTACTATGGCATCAACCTTTTCTAATATGAATAATTTACAATCTATTAATCTTTCAAACTTTAATACTTCTTCAGTTTTAGATATGTCAAGCATGTTCTATTATGATTCAAATTTAAAAGCATTAGATCTTTCAAATTTTGATACAAGTAATGTGAAGAACATGTCAAGTATGTTCCACTATACTCAAAGCTTAGAGGAGCTTGACCTTTCAAGTTTTAATGTTGGTAATGTAACAAATATGAGAGCCTTATTTATGGAGTCAGGTATTAAAAATTTAAACATGTCTAATTTTAATTCAGTAAAAGTAACAGATATGTCAGATATGTTTAGAAGTATGAGAAAACTTGAGAGTATCAATTTAACCAATTTTAAAACAAATTCAGTTATTAATATGAGTTATATGTTTTCAGGAAGTTACAAATTAACTTCACTTTCTCTTACTTCCTTTGTCACATCTAATGTAGAAGACATGAATCATATGTTTCATGGTATGGAAGCACTTACATCAATTAATATTACAGGGTTTGATACCACAAGAGTTAAAAATATGAATTCCATGTTTGAAGGAGTGAAATCGTTAGAATATTTAGATGTTTCAAGTTTCAATACAACTAATGTTGAAGGAATGTCTTATATGTTTCGAGGAATGCTTAAATTAAGGGAACTTAATTTAAATAACTTTCAAACACCAAAGTTGAAAAATGCTGTATGGATGTTTTATGAAAACAACGCATTAGAAGTTTTAAAGATGGATAATTTTGATACCTCTAATATTAGTGATTTTACTTATATGTTCTATGATTGTAAGAGTTTAAAGGAGTTAAATCTAGCATCTTTCAAGTTTAAATCTGGTGCTAATCTTATGGGAATGTTTAAAAGTGCCAAAAAATTAGAAAAAATTGATTTAAGTGGTGCGGATTTGAATACAACTTTGCAGTATAGTACATTATTAAATGATGTTCCTTCTACAGCAGTTATTTTAGTAAAAGATGAACCTTCTCGTAATTTTATTATAAATAATGTTGGATATACTGGAACTGTAACTATTAAATAACCAAAAACATTGTCAAAAAAGAGAGGACATATACTAATACAATATTGATACACAGATTAAGATAGTAAGAAATTCTACCCCACAAAAAAACAATTAATTTATTAGATTATTTCTTTAATTTTAAACTAAACTATATAAAGTTCTACAACGCATCAACAGAATAACAAAGTTTGCTATTCTGTTGATGCTTTTTGACTTGCCATGTAAAACATATTAATCAATTCATTTTTTTACAGTATATTTTAAAATATTCTCATCACTAGTTATAATCTATAATTCTTATTATTTGGAATAACAGATACATTCATATCCATAATTAACAAAACCAAGAACAAAAGAGAGTCCAATACTTAAATGTATATAACATAACCTCTGTATAATTATATTCAAAAATTTAAAAAATATTTTCTTCTCCTATCCACATATCAATGGTAATCACTACCTTTTTTTATAACTTTTCCATACCCCTCCATTTCTTTTCTAAAAATTTCATAATTCCTTTTTGTCTGTTCAGCCAATTCATATAATTCTTCTTCTATTTTTAGTAGAAAAGCATTAAATCCTTCAAAAGATAAATCATCATTTGCAATCTCAGGTCTATTCAAAAAAATACCATAAGCTTTTTTAATATGTCTATCAAAAACACCAGCACCACTGTATTCACTAGCTATACTATCTATTAATCTAATCACTGTACTTTCTTTTTCAGCTCTATTCAAATATATATTAGAAGTTATTTTATTCTTTTCTTCTCTCTTAATTCTAGGATTTTTTATTATGCACTCCTTAAGTTGTTTTATATAATTATTCTTGGTGTTTTCAGCTAAAATATAAAGTTCATTCTCAATACTTCTTAACAATAATTCAAAATCTTTAAGACTTAAATTATCATTATAAATATCTGGTAAGTTCAAGTAATGCTCTTTTGCTTTAACAATATGCCCATCAAAAATTCCTCTATCACTATACTCCTTAGCAATTCTATCAATAGATTCTAACACTATTCCTTTTTTAATGTCCATATTAGGATTGCTAGTATTTCTATCTATCAGTTCATCTGGAACATGATGCTCAGAAAGTGTATTAGATGATAATTTAACACTGCTTATTGAGGATAATGACGCTTCTGATTTACCAACTTCAATTCCTTCTTTATTCATTATTCCTGCTTCAAAAACTTGCCTAGCTGCTTCCACAATTGATGGCTTGCTATATGACTCTAATTCTTTTATAAAATTTCTTTCAGTGTTTATTGCAAGTTTAAACAGTTCTTCTTCTATATTTACTAAAGAATTTTTAAAGGTTTCAATGGTAATATTATCATCCAACAAACCATCCAAACTCAAATAATATTTTAAGGCTTTATTTATATGCTTTTTTTCAACTCCACTATTGCCATACTGTAACGCAATTTTGTTTATTAAACTTTTAATAAGATTTTCTTTTTGAATCCTAATACCTGTTTTCTCAGCACCATTTGGTTGATTCATTTGCATACCTATTTCATTATTTTGAATCTTTTCTGTTTTCATATTACTAAGAGCATTTTTAACAGCAAGATATCTTGATTCATCATAACCAATCCTATCTATTTGTGCAAGGTCATAAATATCTTTATCACTATGTCTTTCATTTTCTTTTTGTACTTTAATTACTTCTAATGAAGTAGTTTTAATTATAGAACCATCTTCTAATTTATAATCTTGAACATAATCTTCATCCTTCATATCAGAGATTATCCTAGTCTTTAAATCTGGATATTGATAACTTTTAGGAGAGAAACTTCTTTGAACAATACCATTATCTATAACTTCATATGGATAAAAACCAACTGGAACTCCATCAAAAACAGCACTTATTCCAAAATCAACACCATCAGATTTTTCCATAAATAATGAATCCAAATCCACATTATATAAGTTATATTCTTTTAATACTTCTCTAATAATAGGCATATGCTCTTTTTTAACCATTAAATCCAAATCACTATGCATTCGATTAGAATTTGTATTTGAAACTATCCATGGAACTATACCTCCAGAAACATAAAACAGTTTAGCTATTCTTGCATCAGTAGACAGTCTATTTATAACATCTATAATTTGCTCATAAGTAAACATCTTACAATCTTTACTATCTGAAAAATCGCTATAAATATATAAATCATTTTTCATTACACCACTTCTTTCATACATACATTATATCAAAAAAAACTGAAATTTTATTTATATTTAATTTAGTTATTTATATCTAAAATTAATGTATATCACCATAAGTAATTAGCACAAAATTAGGACACAAGCATATATTATAGCAAAAGAAAAAGACTGATGACTCAATCTTTCTTTGGAATGAAGTTTAGTTTTTAGTTACGTGTACAAAGGTCTACATATGTGTCTTTCATACATCTTAATGCACAAA
>JGI994J12354_10000293_pt1 | contig 49090 bp, 47 predicted proteins | sample IntmicLarv3ML3BL_FD_12354 | JGI IMG/M metagenome (IMG submission 12354) | reverse complement strand
TGGGTGGCGCGCGATTCCAGCCGCAAGGTCAAGGCTGTCATGAAGAACAAGGGCATGAGCGGCAAGCGGCTGACCACGGTGCCGATTTACGGGTACACTTACGGTGCGGACGACAAGACGAAGTGGATTATCGACAGCGAGGCCGCCGCTGTCGTGCGCCGTATTTACCAAATGACAATCGAGGGAATGGGACCGCACGAAATTGCCAAAGCGTTGACCCTCGACAAGGTGGAGCGTCCGTCGTATTACATGAACCGGCGTGGTATCGTGCCGTACAAATATCCGATGGATGAGCCGTACACATGGAACGGCGCGACGGTCAGCAGCATCATTACCAAGCGGGAATACACCNGNNCGGANGAGNGAATTTCCGCTCCCGTAAGGCTTCGTACAAGGACAAACATTCTACGCCAACGCCGGAGGATGAATGGGTTATCTTTCCCGGCACGCATGAAGCCGTCATCGAAACAGAGGTATGGGAGAACGCCCAACGGCTACGCAAAACGGTCAAACGCACGGATTCACTCGGAGAGGCCAATCCGCTGACGGGCAAAATGTTCTGCGCGGACTGCGGCGCGCGGATGTACAATCATCGTAAGCCTTACGCAACACCGCAATACACAAATCCCAACACCGGCAAGACATACATGCGTGCGCCCAGCGATATTTACGCCTGTTCCACGCACTCGCGCGGCAATCGAAAGTTCACGAAGACCTGCTCCCTTCATCATATTCGGACGGCGGTTGTGCGTGAGCTGGTGCTGGATCGTATTCGCCGCGTCAGCGAATACGTCCGTGGCAGCGAGGAAGAGTTTGTCCGAAAAGTGCGGGAAGCGTCCACCGTTCAGCAGGAGGATGCGGCGAAATCGCATAAGAAGCGTATCGCCAAGAACGAGAAACGCATCGCGGAGTTGGATATGCTTTTTCGTAAAACTTACGAGGATAATGCCGTTGGCAAGCTGTCCGATGAAAGATTTACGCAATTGAGCGGTTCGTATGAGCAGGAGCAAGCGGACTTTAAAGCGCAGAACACAGCATTGCAAGCCGAGTTAGATTCATTCAATGCAGACAGTGTAAAGGCGGACAGATTCATTGAGCTGGTAAAAAAGTACACGGAGTTCCCGGAACTGACCGCGCCGATGATAAACGAATTTGTGGACAAAATTTGGGTCTATGAAGCCGACAAGTCAAGCGGCAAGCGCGTTCAGCGGGTAGACATCTATCTCAACTTCATCGGTGAGTTTTCCTTACAGGAAGCAACACCGGAGCGTGACCCCGCCGAGGTCAAGGAGGAACAGCGACTCGATGCCCTCCGCGCCAAACGGAGGGAGTACAATCGCCGGTATCAGGCGAAACGGCACGTTAAAGATTGTGTGCTTCAGCCTGTTATGAAGCCGAGCGACACGAAGGAAGCGGCGCCGAGCGGCACGAAGGAAACACCGAAAATAAAAACTGCATAGCAATTGTTGTAGCCAAAGGCGACTCGAATAGAGCCGCCTTTTACAATCCCCCGATAATCTCCGGGGATTTCATGGAGGGATACATGACCGAATTGAAGCTGATAAAAATGAGCGACATTCAGCCGGAACCTGTGGACTGGCTGTGGGAGCCGTACATCCCGCGCGGAGCCATCACACTGATTCAAGGCGATGGCGGCACGGGTAAAACCACAATGGCGCTGGCGATTGCCGCCGCTGTGTCACGCGGTGATGTGCTGCCGGGCGGAGCGAGCAGTACGCTCGCAAACACCGAGCCCGCCGCTGTCATCGTACAGAACGCCGAAGATTCATACACGCGCACCATTCGGCCGCGATTGGAGCAATCCGGCGCGGATTGTGGCATGATTGAGGTCATCGACGAGGACGAAAAAGCTCTGTCGTTGTCGGACGGACGCATTGAGGACGCCATCATTCGCACCAACGCGAAACTGCTAATCATCGACCCCGTGCAAGCCTATTTCGGCGGCAAAAACATGAACAGCGCAAGCGGCGTTCGCCCGCTGATGAAGCAGCTCGGCGCGGTCACCGCGCGGCATGGCTGCGCCGTCCTGCTGGTAGGTCACTTGCATAAGAAAGCCGGGCAAGCGCAGTATCGCGGGCTGGGCAGCATCGACATCTACGCCGCCGCGCGGAGCGTGCTGACGGTTGGGAAGATACCCGTTGACGAAAACATGCGCGGCATTGTCCATAATAAAAGCAATCTTGCGCCTGCCGGTATGTCGCAGGCGTTCGGGCTGGAGTCAGATGGCGGCTTCTGCTGGCTGGGCGATTACGACATCACGATTGACGAATTGTTGAGCGGCGTGAGCAAGCCGGAGAGCCAGTTTGTCAAGGCGCGGCGGTTAATCGAAACAGCGCTGGCGTTCGAGATGGTGCTGGCCGTCGAGATGGAGCAGCGAGCGGAGGAGCAGGGCATATCACCCAAAACGCTGCACCGCGCGAAGGCGGCGCTCGGTGTAATCTCCATAAAACGCGGCGGGCGGTGGTATTGGCAGTTGCCAATTTACGCAGAGTACACCGAAGTTGATCAAGAGAGCCAAGAGAGTCAAGATGGCCAAGAAGGTCAACATAATCAAGATGGCCATGCGGTAGAAGGTCGTGATGGTCATGAAAAAGACATGACCAACTTGACCGCCTTGACCATCTTCAACAACAATGAAACGGAGGGCTGAAAATTTGCCAAGAGAAAAAACGACGGGCTTCTTTTTCAAAATGTCGCCGGAGGAAAACGAGTTGTTCGAGCAGAAGATGGCGCTGACCAACATCCGGAATAAGAGTGCGTTCATTCGCAAAATGTGTATCGATGGGCATGTTTTCAATCTGGATTTGTCCTCGCTGAATGAGGTGAAACGGCTGCTTGGCATTACCGCGAACAATGTGAATCAGATAAGTCGGCGCGTCAATTCCGGCGGGGCGACATACCGGCAGGATGTGGCCGAGGTCAACGAACAGCTTATAGAAATCCGTACCATGTTCGGAAAACTGCTGGCGCTGTTGTCCGAGATCGCCAGCGCGAAACCCGGTAAGCGGTTTATCGCGCCGCCCACGATTCGGGATTTACCGGGGTATAATCAGAGCGAGGAGATTTCGTAATGGCTACGACGGCGATTATTCCCATCCACGCGAGCAAGGACAGACCCGTTGCCGCCGCGCTCAAAATGAGCGTGGAATATATCAAGAATCCAAACAAAACCGAGGACGGTCAGTGGGTCACAGCGTTCGCTTGTGACCCACTGATTGCTGATGATGAATTTCTCTTTTCCAAGAATCAATATGCAACCATCACCGGGCGCAATCAGGGTGCGAGGGACGTGTTGGCGTATCATCTTCGCATTGCGTTCAAGCCCGGCGAAACCGACGCGGAGACGGCGAACCGTATCGGATATGAATTGGCGGCAAAACTCACGCACGGCAATCACGCTTTTGTCTGCTGCACCCACACGGACAAGCGGCATGTCCACACGCATGTCGTGATAAATTCCACCTCGATTGATTGCACGAAAAAGTTCAGAAACTTCAAAGGCTCCGCGTTCGCCATTCGTAAAATTGCCGATTTTCTGTGTGTCGAAAACGGGTTAAGCATTGTCGAAAATCCGCGACCGTCTAAAGGTACAATTTATGCCAAGAACAAAGGCGGCGAGAAGCAACCGACCGGACGCGATCAACTGCGGAAGCTGATGGACAAAAACATCGTAATCGGTAACTCGCTGACGGAGTTTATTACCAAACTTAAACGCGCCGGCGTTGAGGTAAAGCATGGCAAACAGTTTTCGTTCAGGCCACCTGGAAGCCGGAGATTTTTCCGGCAGGATACGCTTGGCGAGGATTATTCCGATGATGCAATCCGGGAGCGGTTGATGGGTACACGCACTGTTATACGAAATGCTCCACAGCGGCAGCCTGTTGAAGAAGCATTTGTCCCGTTCGTCATCACGCGAGAAACGAAGTTCGGTCTGCTCATCGACATTCAGAAAAAGGTGAAGGAGGGCAAGGGCGCCGCATATGAAAACTGGGCCAAGCTTTATAATCTCAAGCAGCTTGCCCGGACACTGATTTACTTACAAGAAAATGGCATCGACAGCTATGATGAGCTGGTGCAAAAATCTACCGCTGCGTCCGCCGATTTCAATGGCAAATTGAAACGGATCAAAGAAATCGAAGTCCGGCAAAAAGAAATTTCCGAGCTTCAATATAACATCGGGCATTACGGAAAATCCCGCGAAGTTTACAAGGTGTACCGCAACATAAAATCTCAAAAAGACCGTGACATTTTCTTTGAAGCGAACCGCGCCGACATCACTTTGCACCTCGCCGCGAAGAAACATTTTGACGGCTTGGGATTGAAGAAACTTCCGTCCATCAACCAGTGTAAACAGGAGTGGGCGGCGCTCAATTCCGAAAAGAAAATGCTGTATCGTGACTATCATGAACTCAAGGACAAGCGTAAAAGCTGGCAGATGGCAAAAGACAACTGCGAACACATCCTTGGTATCGGAAAAACAGAGACGAATCACATTGCCGAACGCGTACCAAAACGGCAGCATTCACACGATTTGTAATCGGCGAAGCAGGTTCAAGCAGACGCCAATGGCGGCTTAACGGACGGAGCGCAACGCGCTCCGTCCGGCGGGGATTGGGGCGGCAGCACCAACGAGCAATTGCGGCGGGTATATACCGCCGCCTTGCTCGCCCTTAGTGAAATCCATAGCAAGTGACCGCGATGTCCATGATGCCTGTCGCCCAAGAAACTACAAAGAAAAGAGCGTTAAAAATGCTTAACTCAAAACACCATTAGCCGAACAAGTCAAGGTGACAGTTGAGTTCGTTGTTAAAATCAATTGCCTAAATGAGGCATTTCCGATTGCGTTCGCTCCACTTTTTGAAGATGAATTACTAGTGCAGCTCCAACCCGTAGCGTAAATCGTGTAGCTTGACGATGCAGTTGTACATGTCGCTAAAGTACCGGTATATGTAAAACTGCCGGAAATAGAATGCTCCCAATTCAATGTACCCGTTCCACTATAATGCGATACTTTTTTTGTACCGCTTGTGGTCGCAGATGCACGCTGTTGTGTGAGTGTCCTAACTGAAGAAATCTCGACAACATAATATGACCCATCATCGTTTACGATTACATTGCGTTCGTAAGCAACGTCTTGGCTATTGCTTGCGGAAACAGACATTCCGAACATAGTACTTGCCATTATAACGCATAAAAGAAAACTGATAATCTTTTTAGACATTTATGTTTCCTCCCGAAATTAATTTATGAGCATCGATGTTATTGTTATTTCTTGTGTTACATTAATATTTATTGAACCATTCCAGAGAATGTAAAGGAAGGTTAGTAATGTAAAAATGATACATACAGCTATAATAATTAGCAAAACATTCCGTATGCGGACATACATTCGGTAGTGCTTGACTTCTTCCGCGTCTATTTCGCTTTGTAAATTCTCACGAGTAGTAACGACACTGCCAAAGGTATGCGCAATATTTTCCGTGCAACATAAATCCTCACTTTGTTCAGCGAGTTCATTTCGCAAACCATCTAACAACTGTTTCCTGGTTTTTCGCGATGCGACCAAACCACGTCCAACGGATTTGACATAGCGGTTGATAGTCTTTTGATGCAATGTATTGGCATTAGGCGACACGCGTATCCCCCTCTTTATTGTAACAACTGATTTGTAATATCCACCATCGCTCGATAGGCTTGGAGCAATGAAGTGTAATGTTCTTGACCGGCCTGCGTGATTCCGTAATAACTTCGCAATCGGTTAGACTCAATCTCGGTGCTAACAACCGATACAAAACCCTGTTCCTCCAGTTTATAGAGTACAGGATATAAAACCACGATTGTATACCCGCCGCGGCTCCGCTCTTTTAGTACTTGTGAAATTTCGTACACATACATCGGGCGCTCCGTCAATAACCTCAGCACCATCAACGGACTGGTCGCCCGTTTGAAATATGCCTCAAGTGTATGACCGGTGTCTTTGTCTATTTTCATGTGGTATCTCCTTAACTCAATATCTTTATAACACAACACAACGGTTGCGTCAATATATAGCAATGCTAAATATATGTTGACATAGCTATACTGCTGTGATATTATAGAAATACATAACATGGTAATTTGTGTAGTATGCGTACATTCTCCTACACGCATCCTAATAACGGGGCCAGCTTTGTAATTTCATCAGTTTGAACAGAATGATGACAGTGTTGCCGTTGTGGTGCCCATATATGAGACTGAACATGACAAGTGAAAGGGATGGTTTAAATGAGAAAACCAATGGCAACGATTCTTTCGTTTATCCTTATTTTGATATGCATGACAGGGTGCTCTCAAGATGGTAAGCCTGCTGGAACAGAATTGAGCGACGTAAAAGACCAAGATCCGACTGTTCCAATAACTAGTTCCGTAACGCCTGATTCGGTTGTTCCAATGGCAAGTCTGCTGGCACCATATGACACCCGAGAAACAACGCTGTCCGGTATTATTGGCTTCAGTTTTGGAGTGGATATGAACAATAATGTATATGTGGCCGGTTCGCAAGAAATCATTAAAGTTGGCGCGGATAATACGAGAGAAGTCCTAATTGATGGATTTGCACAGTGTGTAAATGTCACTGTGGTTGGTGAACTCTTGTATGTATTTGACTGCGAATTGGGGGAGCGTCTTTCGTTGCTGACGTATGATTTGGATGGCAACAAGGTAGATGAAAAAGAAGTAAACATCGATCAGAATCTGGAGTATTCGCCGACTGTGTTTGTTTTTCAAAATATTCCGTTTGCATACATAGCAACTAGAGAAAACGCAGAAAGTGTTCCTTGTTTGTATAATCTAGAAACCGGTGAAACAATACAAATACAGCTTGAGAAAGGTTACGAGAGTTTGATTCCGATGGCAGATGGGAAAATAATCGGGTATGCAGAGGGCACGTACAAACAGCTTGATCTTTTGACAATTGATATAACCGGTCAAATATCTATTGCGCCAGCGCCGGCTTCATACAGCGCCGCAACTTTGGGTGGGTTTGCGCACGATATGGTTACAGGCAAAGACTACGCGTTGGATGCAGATAAGAACGTCATGTGTCTCAACAACGAGCAAGATACAACGGCAACTGCAAGAGTCGGGGTTTTACCGTCGGGCACAATAGGGGTTCGATACTTGTGTTTGAATCAAGTGTATTATGTGTTGTTGGTTGATATGGGCGCGCAAGAAGTTACGGTTCTAGCGACCGGCCTTTCGGAACCCTCAGAAAACGGCAGAGAACTGCGCATTTTAGATGTCCGGGGCGGAGACAGGCCCATTGATTTTGTTAACTATGTGAACGACTTTCAAAAACAATACCCTGATATTACCATTACGTTTGTTCAGCCGCCCAGCGCCGAAGAACCGTTGTCTGTATACTATCTACAGTTAATGTCGGGCGAGCTTGATGTTGACATCATTAGTGAAATTGACCCATTTTATTATGATACAGGGCTATATAAGGATTTGTCAGCTTTCCCAGAAATTGAAAACGCGCTACGAAACCCCAATTTGCTGGAAGGTGTCAGGGAAAACTGTCTGGATCCCGCAGGGGCTGTATACGGTGTTCCGTACAAGGCGCAATACTTGGGATACTATGTAAACGAACCGTTGTTTACCGGGTTAGGACTGCCCCTTCCCTCGCCAGACTGGACATATGATGACTATTACATGCTTGCAAAGCAGATGGCAGAACGAAACGAACGAACAGATGATAAAGTGTATGTGAGCGGCACGTTCAAATCCACCCGTTATCGCCTTGATACAGGTTTGAGTATGGTCGGAGCAGTTGTTGCAATGGGTGCCAATTCTTCCAATGGATACGCGTTGCGCATCGATACGCCGGATATGATCCATTATGTTGAACGGGCGCGGGAGATGTATGAATTGTTCCCATACATAGACGATGACGCTCCCCTCAATCGTTACAGGCCAGATGCGCTGTTGATTCCTACCGAATTGTTCTATCAATATGCAACACCGGCAGAAGAATTACATGCGTTGCCTATCGTGCCATACCCAATGGATATTTACGGCAATGGAACGAAACCGTTTGTAAAATATTTGGGAATATACAGCAAAGCAAAAAATGTTGACGAAGCGGTTTTATTCTTATCAGGATATCTTGATGAGAATTACCATAGATCAAACGCTACGGAAATTCAACTGTTCAAGGACATGTCACTCTATGAAAAGATGTGTGATCTCCCTGTTGCCTATGAAGACTTGATGGTCTCGGCAACAAAACATACCGCTAAACAAATTTTTCTGTCAGATATTTTATGGTTTTATATAACAACAGAGGAGCGGTATCTTGCCGGCGAAATCACCATCGAAGAATTTGTACAAGAATTGCAAAGAGGCGTGGAACAGCGGATCAACGGATAAAGAAAGGTGAACACTTGGGATTAGCGGGTTGGGGTTGTAAAATGTTTCGTTAAGCAGTCCAGTGAAGGAGGAATACCAGTGAAAAAACAAGTTAAGAAATGGATGGCGCTTTTCCTTGCAACTTTCACAGTAATAGCAAGTGGTTCTATAAGTGTGAGTGCAGGAGATTCTCAAAATTTTGTGTGTCCCCAATGTTACAATTATACTGTGAAGAGGTACTGCAATGGGGCAATCCCGACCGGTGATGGATCACATACTGTAAATGGTTTGACATGTTTGTATACTACTGAAAGTGGTGCCACGAAGAGAAAGTGTAATACCGTTACCTGTGGATATACAAGCACTGATTTCACCAACCACAGCCATGGAGAAGGTCACACACGTTGTAATATCAGATTTTCGTGCCCGTTCTAGACTTTGATGTGCAACAAATTATTACTTGATTCTCCAGTAAATCCAACCCGCCAATCCCATTTGTAATATAATTACTTGTTACATATTGACTGTAAAGTGTTACTACGCACTTCGCACAATATTGAAAGAAGGCCAGATATGAAAAAAAGTGTTATGCTATTCTTGATAATATTATCTGTATTTTTTGCATCTTGCAGCCAGAGCCCAACGGATAACTCCATTGAAAACATGCAGATGGATATCCAAGAAAATGCGGCTACAGAAAACATATCCCCGCAAAGTTTGACAATAGCTGTCTTAGGATCGTATAGTTGTGAGTTCGACAAATATTTGTCTTTTTTCGCAGAAAGCAATCCACATATATCGATTAACCTTACTGTTGAAGACAGCCATGATCACACGCATGACGCAGAAGGCAATTGTCTTGACGAAGGCGAACACGATTTTCTTGAGGAAACCATTGAAAAACTGCAGGCTGGTGAATTGCAAGCCGATATTATCCTCGTTGATAGGAATATGATATCGGCTTTGACAGACAGCGACATCATTACGAATCTGGAAGAAATTGATAGTATAAATGTGTTTTACCAGCAACTGGATATGCTTGAAATCGCAAAAGAAATATCTAGCTATAAAAAACAGATTGTTGGAATTCCTGTGAACATTGCATTTTCCGGGTTGATAATAAATGAAGCACTCTTGCATGCCATCGGTGCGGACATGCCTGTCGCGAACTGGAATTATAATGACTATTATGCATTAGCTTGTAAGCTAAAGGCATACAATGAAACGACGGGAAATCAGACCTACATAATGGCGCCCGACAGACCAGAATCGTTATATGCCAATCCTGTTTTTGGGTTCGATACTACAAATATGTTTGTTCCTGATTTTAGTTCTCCTAATTTTGTTGAATATATTAAGACGGCAAAAGAGATTGATGAAATGGGACTGTATCTTTTCCCGGATCATTTTGATCAATTTGACAGCTATGCAGACAATGTATTGTTTACGCCCGTATCATATATTGATTTACATTATTATGAAGAAGCAGGTCTTGAGGATTTTATGATTCTACCTATTCCGAATATCCTGGGCCGCCCACCTTATCTTAATGCGATTATGCTGTGTCTAACGCAAAATCCACAAGAGCCAGATATAGCTAAAGCGTTTTTGGCCGGGTTTTTGAACCCGCAATATCAATATGCAAACGCTTTCGAAATAAAGCTGTATAAAGACACGGAAAAATATGATATACTATCAAACTATAGCGATAAAACATTAAATTGGATTGATGCAGTAACGCAATACAGCGTTCCGCTGACATTGCCGAGCAAAGTATGGGAGTGGGTTGAAACAATTCAACTACCTAACGGCAATATAGACGATGCAACGCTTGAAAAATGGACAAATAGATTGCAAGAAGAAGTGGAATTGCTGCTTCGGTAGTGCCGGTGATAGAGGGTGCATCGTATGAGTCGAAGATTGAGCTATAAACAGAAAGCCCGGTTGCTAATGATTCCGGGATTGAGCGGTTTTTTGGTGTTTTATGTGATTCCGTTCCTAGGGTCCTTCGCCTACGCGTTTACAAACAATCCTCTGCAAATGCAATTTGTGGGGTTTGCGAATTTTGTGGCCAGCTTTCAAAACAAATATTATATGCTGGCCTTGCGGAACACTGTGATATTTACGATTATAGGCGTGTCGCTGATCATGCTTTTTTCGATTGTTGTTTCTGTTATGATTTCCACAGTTGGGAGGCGGATCGCATTCATTCGTATGGCATTTATTTTACCAATGCTCCTGCCAACAGCGGGGGTCGCTTTGGTTTGGCGGACATGGCTGAATCCTAATGGTGCATTGGAATCAACAGCTGCGTTTTTCCCTGGTATTTTAGGAGAACTGTTTTCGCCGCAAATGATACCGGTATATTTGATGTTTGTGTGGAAATATTGCGGGTTCAATATCATTTTACTTGTGGCGGCCATCGCGTCTATCCCGCATGAAGTCTATGAATCCGCGGCGCTGGACGGCGCAAGTGGCTTGTCGCTACATGTAAAAATCACCATTCCCATGATTCGGCCAACGGTTTTTTTTGCAACCATTCTTTCAATAACAAATTCCTTCCGTATATATAAAGAAATGTATTATTTCTACGGGACGGACTATCCGCCGGATTCCGTTTATATGCTACAATACTATATGAATAATTTGTTCAACAAAATAAATTATCAAATGCTGTCCGCCGGCGCCATACTATTTGCGCTCATTGTGTTTGTCATTGTTGTTTTCGGCTATTGGTCTGATGTGAGGAGTTAGCGTATGCATAACACATACAAAAAAGGGAATATCAAACGGGTTGTGATTCTTGGCATGCTGTTATTACTGGCGGCGGTGTTCATGGCAGTCGTTGTGCTGACGGTCATTGGCTCGTTTATGTCTCCCGGCGAGGTGGCCAGCCGCTTTCAGCCTGAAGCTGCGGCCTTTGGCAAATCGAAGGGCCTAACCTTGATTCCTGATGTTGTGACAATCAGCCAATACTATAAGTTGCTGATTGAAAACATTAGCTACCTCGGGATGTTTTGGAATTCCATATGGTATGCGGTACTGATTACCCTGTTTTCCAATCTGGTAACAATCCCGGCGGCATTTGTGTTTTCAAAGCTCAAATTCAAAGGCTCTGACGCGCTGTTTTTTGTGTTTTTGCTGACGATGATGATGCCTTTTCAGGTAACGCTTTTACCTGTATATATTGTTTTGAGCAGAACGGGCCTGCTGAACACATCTTGGGCGTTGATCCTGCCGTCCGTGTTCGCGCCTTTCGGTGTTTTTCTCCTGCGGCAATTCCTTCGTGCAACGCCGGACGAATATGTGGAAGCGGCATCTTTGGAAACAAATTCGGTGTTCCGTATCCTTTTCCACATTATTATTCCAACTGCCAAAAACGGTGTTATTGCTATGAACATATTGGTTTTCTCCGAAGCATGGAATATGGTCGAGGCACCGCAGTTGTTCATCGCAGACGCGGCGAAGCACCCGCTTTCCGCAGCGATGAACGGCATTATGGGAACAAATCTTGATGTGTCTTTTGCGGGGTCGGTGCTTTTTCTTGCGCCGATAATCGTCTTGTATCTTTGTTTTGAGGAGCAAATCATCAAAGGATTGGAGAGCTTTAAATGGTGAATAAAAAGCGTGGCGCGGTAATTCGCGCGGGGGTTATCCTGCTGGCTGTCATTTTATTTTTTACGGTGTTTTCCCGAACGATTAACTATTTTTTAACGCCGAAAGTTACAATCGCTCTTGTTCGGCCATCTGCAATCAGCCATGAGCTACGGTTTTCGCATTTTGAAATGCTATATGACGGCGCAATAGAGCTGAGATTGCCAAGTGGCATAGACGTTCCTGTTGCGGTCACGGAAGCTTTTATACAGAAAGGTGATACGGTTGCCGCAGGTGATCCTCTCGCAGTTTTTGACGGCGATTCTTTGGAGAACGCATTGCGCGAATCGGTGCTTGATGTGCTTATCCACAAGGATGCTCTTCACCGCTTTGATGTGAACTTTGAATCGGAAAAGCGGCGGCTGGAACGTCAAATAGAAGATGATACGGCGGCGTTGGCGGCGGCGAATTCCAATAGCACGCAAGCCAAACGGCTCGAAGAAGACAGGGCGCAGAGAGAAGCCGATTTGGAATACATGACGCAAAATCAAATCTTAAATGGGCAAATCCGCCAATCATATACAGCGGCATTGGATGCAGCGCAGGAAAGGCACGATATACTTTCACGGACAATTTCGGAACTGCGTGCATTTACTGCACCAAAGGATGGCTATGTCCGGGAAACGAACTTGCGCGCCGGGCAAGAATTAACAGGCGGAGATTTGCTGTTCACCATACTGACAGACGAATCTCGGCCTACTATACGTGTGCAAATGACGGAAGCGGAGGCGGCCAATCTACAGCCGGGCGATGCTGCCACAATAGAGTATACAACATTACTCAACATGCAAAGAAAGACGAGTACAGCTGAAACGGTAATTGCGAATATTGCATTGACAGGGGATATGTATCAGACGCACGAAATAACAGCATCATTACGGCAAGCCATCCCCTATGATGCCATTGTGACCGGCGTTACGGTGAAACCTCCCGCAAATGCGGGTATTGTGATACCATTGTCAGCCATTGTGAACGGCTCCTCCGTTTATGTCGTAACAGAGCGGGATACCTTTCTCGGAAAAGAGCTTTATGTCACACGGCGAGACGTGACGATTGGGGATCGCAACGCATCGCAGGCGCTGGTAACAAACGGTTTGTCGGAAAACGAGTATATTGTGACATCGTGGGATCGTTCCATTCATGACGGACAGCGTGTCGTGCTGCCAAACAATTAAGGGGGCGGAAAAATGAATCCCACTCAAGAAGCCGGTGAAACGCGCAATCTCCGGTTGTTTGTGCTACAGGCTGTGATTGCCGTACTTGTTCTTTTGTTATCAGTATTGCTGGCACTTTGGTCGGTGGATAAACTTAAAGGCTATTATAATATCATCGAATTTACTTTATCTTACGATTCAAAGCTGTCCCAAACCGAAAGTCTGCATAGCCTTGCAGGTAATCTTGCCATTCGCGAAATCGAGGAATTTACTATTGTTTCCCGAACTGCCGGCATACGCGTTGAAGCCGACGGCCGGTCTGTTACGGCGGCTCTTTACGAATGCGATGCAACACTGGCTACGGTTTTGCCAATCAACATGAAGCACGGCGATTTTCTGCCGGATATCCCAAACGGATTCCATCAAGGCCATGCCGTGATTGATGAACAAATGGCCGCCATGTTGTTCTCCTATTCTGATTGTGTAGGCGAAGCGATAGACATTGGCGGCATACAGTACATCGTCGTTGGTGTTATGGAGAAACTAAGCGCGGTAATAGACATTTTCGGCTCGACAGAACAATATGCGGCTTACGTTTGCAATGACAGTTCAGGCGATGGTACGACTGTTCCCGCTTCCCAACCAAGTCCGTCTTCGCTGATCGTGAAGTGTCAAAACGGCACAGCGGGAATGGTTTTGCAGCAATTGTCTTTGTCTGGGATTACAGCAAAAGCGGCGATTAACCATGATGCCCGGGCAAAATTTGCAGTTTTTATGACACGTTTGTTACTGCTTGTCATGGTTTGTATACCTTTGCACGGACTTATACGAAACACAATTCGCTATGCCGAAAAACGATGGTCACACAAAACAAAAGGTGTGATTGATTGCCGCGAGATTATAACCGCCGCCGCATCTGTTGCTTTGCTGGTTCTTGCTTTGTGTCTGCTCTTTGGATTGCAATTCACGGTTGACGCTCGAATGATACCGGAATCTCTGGCCGATATACACGGCATGGTTGCAAAGCTTCGTGAGTGGCACACCATGTATAACAATGGACAAACTTCCGGCGGTTGGATTTCTCCGCAAACTCGCATTCTCTTTTGGTTTTCTATCGGAAGTGCCGGGGTAGCGTTGATAGCAAGTCGGAAGCTGATAGCAGGAATACTAAGTCTTGCGAAAAGGCATGAACGGACTGCTTCTGATTGATTATCAAAGACAACCTAGTTTCAAATATAAACGTAAAAGCTTCCGAAGGAGTTATCATCATAACTCTTTTGGAAGCTTTTTTCTTAACACACCTTGACAATAGACACGGGTATCGAGGCTCTTCTGCTCCGCGAATTTATCGTGATTGCCCCGGATGAGGTGTTTGTGCCCATTCAACCGCGACAGAACCCTTGCTGCCTGTTCCGCGCCCTTCATGGTGACATCACCAAGAATATACACCTCGTCCGCCGACGAAACGGTTTGGTTCCAGTTGCGAATTAAAGTTTCGTTCATCTCAGTTGCGTTCGCGAACGGCCTTTGGGCGTGCTTGATGACGTTTTCATGGTAAAAATGCAAATCAGCTGTGAAAAAAATCATATGTGTCCCCTTGTCTCGGCAAGGCCGCTATTTCCTTCATTATAAAGTAAGGTAGCACGTTTATCAATAAAATACTTGCACCCATGCGTGAAACCGTGTATAATACTCTATAATTCACTTCACCGCTTTATAGCGGCGAATACAGTTCGGGGGAGGGCAACTCATGATTTGGAACAAGGAAATGGAATGCGCGGACCGCGAAACGATGCAGAAATTGCAATTGGAACGCTTGCAAAAAACGGTTAAGCATGTGTATGAAAACGTGCCGTTTTATAAGGAGCGTCTGGACGCCATCGGCATGAAGCCTGAAGACATCAAAGATTTGAAGGACATCGAAAAAATCCCGTTCACCACAAAAGAAGACTTGCGGCAGAATTATCCGTATAAGCTTTTCGCTGTACCGCGGTCAGAGATTGTGCGTATCCACGCGTCCTCCGGCACGACAGGCAAGCCGACCGTCGTGGGTTACACGCGGAACGATTTGGATATGTGGAGCGAGTGCATGGCGCGCATCATATCCATGGCGGATGTGGACAAAAACGACACAGCGCAGATTTCGTTCGGCTACGGTCTTTTCACGGGCGCGCTGGGCTTACATAACGGCTTGGAGAAGGTCGGCTGCTCCATCATCCCGATTTCGTCCGGCAACACAGCGAAGCAACTGATGGTCATGGAGGATTTTGAGACATCCGTCATCGTCTGCACGCCGTCCTACGCGCTGTACATGGCGGAGGCGTTTGAAGAATATGGTGTGAAAAAGGAGAACATGAAGCTGCGCGTGGCATTGCTCGGCGGCGAGGGGCATACGCTGGAAATGAATGCGGCGATTGAGAAGAACCTCGGCATCCTCGCGCTGGAGAATTACGGTTTGAGTGAAATCCTCGGCCCCGGCGTGTCGGGCGAGTGCCCGCACAAGGTCGGTATGCACATCGCGGAGGATTGCTTCTATCCGGAAATTATCGACCCGGAGACGGGCGAAGTGCTGCCCTGGGGTTCGGAAGGCGAGTTGGTGCTCACAGCCATCAATAAAGAAGGCTTCGTACTCCTGCGCTACCGCACGAAGGACATCACCACCCTGCACGCGGAGACCTGCGCCTGCGGACGGACGTCGCTGCGGATGGAGAAATGCAAGGGCCGGTCGGACGACATGCTCATCATCAAGGGTGTAAATGTGTACCCGTCGCAGATTGAAAGCGTTATCGTCGGCATGGAGCATATCAGCCCGTACTACCAGCTCGTGGTGAAGAAAACAGGCAAGATGGACGCGTTGGAGGTGCATGTGGAGCTGGTGGACGACAGCCTGCTGGAGAAGTTCAGCGAGCTGGAGCGCGTGGAAAAGGACATCCGCGCGAAAATCCACAGTGTACTGGGCTTGGATTGCAAGGTTGTGCTGCGGGAACCGAAGTCGTTCGAGCGCACAGCGGGCAAGGCGAAGCGCGTGCTGGATTTACGGAACGAGTAAAGGAAAGTTCTCGGTGCGCTGCCCCGAACCCTGCGAGCTTTTTCAAAAGCTCGACCAAAATTTTTGAAAACCGCGCAAACTGCGCGCGGCTTCAGGTTCTTGTCATCCTAAACGGAGCGAAGAAGCTTGGTTTCAAATAAACGGACACATAATATTGATGTTATAACGGCGCAATGCAAGGGGCTCGCCCCTTGCGCGGGGTTCGGGGGCACATAGCCCCCGAGGTCTGTATCAACAAATTAAGGGAGGATTCACACTTGAAACGCTTATACTTAGGAAACGAAGCCATCGCGCGGGGCGCATACGAGGCGGGTGTAACCGTCTTCTCAAGCTACCCCGGCACACCGAGTACGGAGATTACGGAATACGCCGCGACATACGATGCGATGTACGCGGAATGGGCACCGAACGAAAAGGTCGCACTGGAGGCCGCCATCGGCGCGTCCATCGCAGGCGCGCGTTCGATGAGCTGTATGAAACACGTCGGCTTGAACGTCGCCGCCGACCCGCTGTTCACCGTGGCATACACGGGCGTGAACGCAGGCCTAGTCATCTGCGTGGCAGACGACCCGGGGATGCACTCATCACAAAACGAACAGGACAGCCGTCACTACGCACGCGCGGCAAAAGTCATGATGCTGGAACCAGCGGACAGTACGGAATGCAAGGAATTTGTCAAGCGCGCATACGCGCTTAGTGAAGAATACGACACACCGGTGTTTATCCGGTTATCCACACGCATCGCGCATTCACAGAGCTTGGTCGAGGAATGCGAACGCGAGGAGCGCGCGTTGAAAGAATATGTCAAGAACCCCGGCAAATATGTCATGATGCCCGCCATGGCACGCGGTCGGCACGTTGTCGTGGAGCAGCGGCAGGCGGCGTTGGCGCAATTCGCTGAGACGACCGACTTGAACAAAGCGGAATACAACAATAAAAAAATCGGCTTCATCACAAGCGGCACATCGTATCTGTTCGCGAAGGAAGCCTTTGGCACGGACGCGTCGTACTTGAAGCTGGGCATGGTCTATCCTTTGCCGACACAGCTCCTGCGCGACTTTGCGGCAAATGTGGACGAATGTTACGTGGCCGAGGAGCTTGACCCCTTCTTCGAGGAGCATTGCAAGGCGCTGGGCATCAAGGTCATCGGCAAGAAGCGTTTCTCACTTCTTGGTGAATACTCCCCCGAGCTCATCCGCAAGGCGGTGCTGGGCGAAGAAGCAAGCTTCATCACGGCGGACGAATCCATCCCGCCGCGCCCGCCGGTCATGTGCGCAGGCTGCCCGCACCGCGGCACATTCACGGCACTGAAACAACTGGGCGTGCGAATTTCCGGGGACATCGGCTGTTATACACTGGCCGCTTTGCCGCCGTTGTCCGTACTGGACACGACGGTTTGCATGGGCGCAAGCGTATCGATTGCGCATGGTATGGAACTGGCCGCAGGCCGCGATGTTGCGAAGAATACGGTCGCCGTCATCGGTGATTCCACCTTCATGCACAGCGGCATCACGGGCTTGATTGACATTGTATACAACAAGGGAACCTCCACGGTGATTATCCTGGACAACTCCATCACCGGTATGACGGGACATCAGCAGAACCCCACTACGGGTAAAACACTCAAGAACGAGGCGACGAAGCAGGTTGACCTCGTGAAGCTGTGCGAAGCCGTCGGCGTGGAACGCGTCACGGTGGTTGACCCGTTTGATATTGACAATTTCAAAAAGGTCGTCAAAGAAGAATTGGCAGCGGACGAACCAAGCGTGATTATCGCGCAAAGACCGTGCGCATTGCTTAAAAACGTCGCGTTCGAAGGCCGACGGACGATTTCGCAGGAGAAATGTAAGAAGTGTCAAGCGTGTATGAAAATCGGATGCCCCGCCATTTCGAAGAACGGCGATGACATCGTGATTAACCCGGCGCTTTGTGTGGGCTGCGGCTTCTGCGCGCGGGTATGCAAATTCGGCGCGATAGAAATGGAGGCGGGCAAATAATGGCGGAGACAAATATCATCATCGCGGGCGTCGGCGGACAGGGTACTTTGCTGGCCAGCCGCGTCATCGGCAATACAGCCATACAGCTCGGCTACGATGTGAAAGTGTCCGAGGTACACGGCATGTCCCAGCGCGGCGGCAGCGTCGTGACGTATGTAAAATTCACAGACGGCAAGGTCGCCTCGCCCGTTATCACGGAAGGCCATGCGGACTTTGTGTTGGCATTTGAGCAGTTGGAAGCCTACCGTATGATTGGCTTCGCTAAAAAAGGCGGCAAGCTGATTATGAATACACAGCAAATCAACCCCATGCCTGTCATCACAGGCGCGGCGAAATACCCGACAGAAATCGAGAGTAAAATTCGCACCAAGGGCATTGACCTTATTGCCGTGGACGCGCTGGCTCTCGCCATCGGCGCGGGGAACCAAAAGGCCGTCAACACCGTCCTGATAGGTGTGCTGGCAAAGCAATCCGGCATCGACAAGGCCGTCTGGATGCAATCCTTGGAAACAACCGTCCCGGCGAAGCTGCTGGACGTAAATGTAAAGGCTTTTGAGGCGGGTTACGCCTTGTAATTCTTGGAAATGGAGATGGGATGTATGAAACAAGCGTATTGGGATGAACGAATGGAAACCATGCCGCGGGAGCAGCTGAACGAGCTACAGCTCCAGCGCCTGCGCCGCACAGTGGAGCGCGTGTACAAAAACGTGCCGCACTACCGTGCGAAGATGCAGGAAGCCGGCTTCATGCCGGGCGACATCCGGGAGCTGTCTGACCTTGCCAAGCTGCCTTTCACCACGAAGCAGGACTTGCGCGATACTTACCCCTTTGACATGTTTGCCGCACCCATGAACGAGATTGTGCGTATCCACGCATCCTCTGGCACGACGGGTAAGCAAACGGTTGTGGGTTACACACAGAAGGACATCGAGGTCTGGTCGGAGTGCATGGCGCGCTGTCTGGTGATGGCCGGGCAGGATCGGAATTCCCGCGTACAGGTTTCCTACGGCTACGGCCTTTTCACGGGCGGCCTCGGTGCGCATTACGGTACGGAACGCTTGGGCGCGACGGTTATCCCCACCTCCGTTGGCAATACACAGCGGCAGGTCACAATTTTGAAGGACTTCGGCACGACGGCGTTATGCGCCACGCCGAGCTATGCGATGTTCTTAGCGGAAACGATTGAAGAAATGGGAATTGACAAAAGCGAGCTCAAGCTCACGGCCGGTATCTTCGGCGCGGAGCCGTGGACGCCTGCCATGCGGAAGCAACTGGAGGAGCGCCTGAATATTAAGGCCTTCGACATCTACGGTCTGAGCGAAATCATGGGCCCGTCTGTGGCACAGGATTGCATATACCAAGACGGCCTGCATGTCTGGGAAGATTGTTGCATCTGCGAAATCATCGATCCGGAGACACTGGAGGTTCTGCCCCCGGGCACGCCGGGTGAAATCGTATTCACCACCATCAACAAGGAAGGCATCCCGCTCATCCGTTACCGCACGAGGGACATTTCTTCGTTGAATTATGAGCCGTGCCAATGCGGCCGCACGCATGTGCGCATGTCCAAGCCGGCCGGGCGTTCGGACGACATGCTCATCATCCGCGGTGTGAACGTGTTCCCATCGCAGATTGAAAGCGTACTGCTGAATATGGGCGAAACCAGCGCACATTATCAAATCATCGTGGAGCGCGAAGGCCTGCTTGACAACATGACGGTGGAAATCGAGGTGTCCGACAAGCTCTTCTCCGACGCGGTAAAGGGGCTGGAGGATTTAGAACGGCGCATCCGCTCGAACATCGAGAGTTTGCTCGGCATTGCCTGCAAAGTAAAGCTGGTCGAACCGAAGACAATCGCGCGTTCGGAAGGCAAGGCAAAAAGAGTCATCGACAAGCGGAAGCTTTTTTAAGCATAAAGGAGGCGAAAGACATGTATGTAAAGCAAATTTCGATTTTTGTAGAGAATAAGGTAGGGCGGCTCGCAGAGATTACCGGCGTGCTCGGCGCGAACAACATCAATATCCAGGCGATGTCCATCGCAGACACGACAGATTTCGGCATTCTGCGTTTGATTGTTGACAAGCCGCAGGCGGCGCTGGACGCGCTCCGCGCGCACGGCCTGACGGTGAAGGAAACCGAAGTTGTCGCGGTGAAGCTGGACAACATGCCCGGCGCACTGTCCGGCGTACTGCGGAAGCTGATGGATAACGAAATCTCGGTCGAGTACATTTACGACTTCGCATTCGCGAAGCTTGCGAATGACCGCTACGCAACCATCGTCATGCGCCTGGGTGACCAGGAAGCCTCCGCCGCAAAGCTGGCGGGGTTGGGTTATACACTCGTCAGTGCGGAGGACGTGCAGGAGTAATAGAAGAACCACATAACAAAACCAAGAACAGCCCGCCGGCATTCCGACGGGCTGTTCTTGGTTTTGTAAAGCCTATTCCTCTTCCGGCTTCAACATCACATATTGTGAAAGCTTCATACCCTTCGCCAACTCAGTCTGGTACGAAACCGGCAATCCGGCATAATGGAGGATTGCCTTTTTATCAATACGGCGATAAGCAAGAACCTGTGCGTACTTGATCGCAAACAGGTGGATGAATGCGACAAGGTCGCCCTTCGGCGCACGTTCATACATATCCCGTAATATGGCGCCGAGTTCCGCCTCGGATATATCCCTGTCGTTCCGTTCCATAACCGGCGAAACACGCTCCGCTTTTTCTTTCACAAGCGGTGTTAGTAAAACAGGTGGCCGTGACATTTTTTCATACGCATCCATGCTGAGAATCACCAAATCGCCCTCCCCCCGGTATGTGATGTAGACGGGCTCCTTCGTACTCCGCGCCAGTATGGAGATTGCTTGATAATCACGGCACATTGTTTCCGACGACTTGATAATCATCCTTGCACCACCTTTCTTATGTCCTACTATACACGAAAGCAAATGAATAGTCAATAGCTAAATAATAATATTTTCTTATCTGCAAACAAAAAGCACGGTTACACCGTGCTTTTTGTTTGCTTGTGTTTTTCAATTATACGCTTCGCCACCCATTACAATCTTCTGCTGCTAGAAACGCTTCAATCTTCCGTACGGCCTCTACAGCGGACACAGGTGCATCATATCGGCCTAAAATCGTCCGCCGCAACTGCTCCTCTGTCGTATGCGCTACCCCATCAATCACGTCGCAAATGTCGGTCAAAATGCCGGGCAGGCATTTTCGTACATACGCCGCCCGTTCCTCCAGTACGAGAAAACACGGCAAAAGCAGCTCCCGGCTGTCGCGGGCATGCGGCCGCCGCCGGGCAAGTGCCTCAGCTTTATCGGCTTGCCCGGTGGCTTTATATAGAAAACACAACACCGTAACAACACCGCTCCGCGCATGGTCGTCCAGCGCTTCTTGCAAGCGCCGTTCGCACACAGCGATGGCATTGCCAATTCCCTCCCCCGCCATGGCGAGTGTGTTCGCACGCCCCATGGTAAGGCCGCTGTCCGCCGGGAAGGTTTGCAGCGCCTCGTCATACACAGCGGCGGCTTCATGATACTTCCCCTCGATTTGCAAGGCATTTGCCCGCGCGTGTACACCCCAGAGCTTGTTCTTGATTTCCGACATGCCCAACAGCTCGTCCGTCGTCACGCCGAAGAAATTCGCCAGCCCCGGCAGCAGTGTGATGTCAGGATAACACTCATCCCTCTCCCATTTGCCGACCGCCTGCCCCGTCACACCGATGCGCTCCGCCAACTCGTTCTGCGTTAATCCCTTGTCAATGCGAAGCCGTTTCAAATTCTGTGCGATATTCATACAACCGCCTCCCTCATGTATGCGCTCATCAGCTCCGATTTCCGTAAATTTTCGCAATAGAAATGGCCGATTTTGGCCGTTCCTGTTGCGCTCGAAAATTTATAAATCAACTGAACAGCGCGTATTCATACACATGGTAGCATGTCCGTTTCTGCCATACAAGAGAGGCGTCGTTGTTTCCGCGCAACCCTTCGTTGCGGTCACTTTCGCCAGCGGTCGTGCTTCATGAATGCGTCATACATCATTTTCTTTTTCTCCGGCGCGACGCCGATGGCCTCGCCGTCACCATAATCGGACAAAATGAAACCGCCACGCTCCGTCCCCCAACAATCCAGCAGCAGCTTCGCCTCTGCGTCGATGTCCGCTTCACCCTTGAACGGCAGCGTGTGCTGTATGTCGCAAAGGGATTCAAAGCAAATCCGCCCGGCGTATTCCTTGCCCATCTCCTCAATGCCGAGGGCGCGGGGTTGCTGAAGGTTGATGACGTTGCAGCCGATGTCAATCAAATCACCGACAATGGCGTTCACCTTCCCGCAGGAGTGCATCCAGACATGCCAGCCCGCCTTGTGCGCCGCGTCGAATATTTTCTTGTACCGCGGCTTAAAGAATTCACGCCAAAGCACCGGGTCGATAAAGAGCGCGCGCTCCGTACCCCAGTCATCCGAGAAAGAAAAACCGTCAATCCGTCCGGGGAAGCGCGCGGCAATGTTTTCAATCATGCGAATGTCAAAATCGACAATGCGGTCGGCCAGCTCCTCGATTTTTTCCCGCTCGATGTACAGGTCAAGCAATGTGTTCTCAAACCCGCGCAGGCCATGCATCCGCTCAAAGAGCAGCATGAAAATACCTGTCTGCACATAATACCCCTCCGTCCCTTCGAAGCGCGCCTCCATGCCCTCGAAGAACTTCGGGTCATCCGGGTTCGGCCATTCGTACTTGTCGAGGTCGCTCCATTCCGGGATGGGGTGGACGGTGATTTGCCCCATGTTTTTCTGCGCCGTGCGCTGCCAGCCGCAATTCCATTCATCGAATGTAAGCAGCTTGCGGTGGTCACCTGTGCCAATTTGGTTCCATCCGACATAGCGCCTGTCCGACGCATATAGCGCATCGAAAATGACGGGCAGCCGTTCGGGGTTTTTGAATTCTATTGCGGCGGTGATGATTTCCTTTGGGGTTTGCATGTGTGGCACCTCCTTTATTGTACTCACATTATACCAGTTCGCAAACACCTTGACAATGGTTGCATATCGTGAATCAATTGTGATACAATAAACAAAGATTATGTGACAAAATCGCATGGATTAGGAGTCTGAAGTGATGGTGAATTGAAACCGCTTGTACAGTATTTACGCCCCTATCGAAAGCAGCTCACCCTTGGCCCGCTGGCAAAGCTCGCGGAGGCGGTCTTTGAGCTGCTGCTGCCGTTGCTCATGGCGCGTTTGACCGACAACGGCATTGCGCAGGGCGACAGCGCCGTCATCCTGCGGATGAGCCTATGGATGGCGTGCATCGCTTGCGCAGGTTTTGCGTGCTCGCTTTTTTGCCAGTATTCTGCGTCAATTGCATCGCAGGGCTTCGGCACGGCGCTGCGTGATGCATTATACGCGCATATCAACGCCCTGTCGCGGAAGGATATGGAAGCATTCGGCACAGAGACGCTTGTGAACCGGCAAACCGCCGATGTGACACAATTGCAAGTCGCCGTGGCAATGCTCATCCGCCTCGTCATCCGCGCGCCTTTTTTGTGTATCGGCGGGGTTGTGATGGCCATGGTGGTGGATATGAAGCTGTCAATGGTGCTGCTGGTGTTTCTGCCGATTTTCGGTGCGGCGGTGTTCGCTGTCGCGGGGAAAGCCGCGCCGCTGTACGGCAAGGCGCAAAAGCTGCTGGACAGGCTCTCCGCAGTGCTGCGGGAAAACTTGCACGGCGTACGCGTCGTGCGCGCATTCGGCCGGACGGATTCCGAAGTCAGCCGCTTTGAAGCCGCAAACAAAACGCAGGCCGATGCCGCGCTGACGGCCGGGCGGCTCTCCGCGCTGCTGTCACCCGTGACCTTACTTGTCATGAACGCGGCGATATTGTGCGTGGTATGGTTCGGCGGCATCCGCGTGGATTCCGGCGGCCTTACGCAGGGGGCGCTCATTGCGTTCATCAGCTACGTCACGCAAATCACCATCGCACTCATCGTCGTGTCGAACCTGGCGGTGCTGTTCACCCGCGCGGCGGCCTCGGCGGCACGCGTTTCGGAGGTTCTTACAATAGAGCCATCCCTGCACGGCGGTGATAACGAAACCATGCACGCGGACGCGCCTGTTGTTGAATTTATTGACGTTTCCTATCAATACAACGAAAATGCGGCGCAAGCATTGACGAACATTTCTTTCCGGGTGGCGCAGGGACAGACCCTTGGCATCATCGGCGGCACCGGCGCGGGGAAGTCCACATTGGCAGGGCTTCTGTTGCGCTTTGACGATGTGACCGGCGGCAATATCCGCGTCGGCGGAATCGATTTGCGCGAATGGCAGACAGACGCGCTCCGCCAACATATCGGCTTCGTGCCGCAAAAGGCGACGCTTTTCACCGGCACCATTGGGGGGAATATCCGCCACGGCAGGCCCGGTGCCACCGACGACGAATTGTGCCGTGCGGCGGATTTGGCGCAGGCAACGGAATTTATCGGCCGCCTAGGCGGGATGGATGCCGAAGTGCAGCAGAAGGGGCGCAATCTCTCCGGCGGGCAGCGGCAACGGGTCACCATTGCCCGCGCACTCGTCCGAAAGCCGGACATCCTTATTTTAGACGACAGCGCATCCGCACTGGATACCCTCACCGACGCACGCCTGCGTGCCGCGCTGCGGACACTGGATACAAAGGCGACCGTTATCATCTCACAGCGCGTCAGTGCGGTCATGGGCGCGGATGAAGTCCTCGTGCTGGACGGCGGCGCAATGGTCGGCCTCGGCACGCACGACACGCTGCTTGCGTCCAACGCGGTCTACCGTGAAATCTGCCTATCTCAGGGCGTCGGCGGGGAGGCGACATCGGCATGAAAACGAACGCAACAGTCTTACGGCTCCTGCGGTATGCCGCGCGGTATCGATGGATTTTATTGCTTGTGTTCCTATGCGCCGCCGCAGGAAGCGTTTCGGCATTGGCCGCTCCCACACTGCTGGGGAATGCAGTGGACGCGATGCTTGGCAAAAGCACGGTGGATTTTACCGCCGTGCGGCGCATCTTGCTTATCTTGGCGGGATTGTACGCGCTGGGCGTGCTGGCGGGACATGTACTGGCCTCACGGTCACTGGCGGTATCTGTCGGCGTGGTGCGGGATATGCGGCGCGACGCCTTTGCGAAATTAACGCGCCTGCCCGTTTCCTTTTTTGATAAAATGAGCGGCGGCGGAATTTTGAGCCGTTTCTCCAACGATATGGATGCCGTGGCGGAGGGTCTCCTCCAAGCAGTGACACAGTTGTTTTCCGGCGTGTTGACCTTGCTTGGCGCGGTGCTGCTGATGCTCTCACTCGACCCGTGGATTGCCCTCGCTGTGGTGGCGGTGACGCCGCTGGCGCTGTTGATTGCGCGGTTCATCACGAAGCGTTCCCGCACGATGTTCCGCCGCCAACAGGAAACCGTCGGCGCGTACAACGGCTTCATGGAGGAGCACATCGGCGGGCAAGAGGTCATCCGCGCATTCGGGCTTTCGTCGGAGATAGAGAAGGACGCACGTGACATCAATTTGAAACTCTACGACTGCGGGCAAAAGGCGCAATGGTATTCCTCGCTGGTGAACCCGTCCACGCGTTTTGTCAACAACACTGCTTACGTTTTGACCGGCTTGATTGGCGGGTTGTCCGCCGTGGCAGGCGGACTATCTGTCGGCGCGATTGCAAGCCTGCTGATGTACTCTGCATTGTTCGCAAAGCCGTTGAATGAGCTGACAGCGGTGATGGCACAACTGCAAGCCGCATTTGCGGCGGCGGAACGGTTCTTCGCGCTGCTGGATGAACCCGAGGAGGCCTCCGACGAGGCCTATCCCGCGCTCACACAGGCGTATGGCGGCGTGCGTTTCGAGGATGTTTGCTTTGCGTATGTGCCAAGCCAGCCGTTGATTCAAAGCCTGTGTGTGGATGTGCCTGCTGGGAGTATGGTCGCTATCGTTGGCTCCGCCGGGGCGGGCAAGACGACGCTGGTGAACTTGCTCATGCGGTTCTTTGATGTGGACAGTGGGCGCATTACGATTGACGGGCAGGACATCGCCGCACACACGCGGGCAAGCACGCGCGCGGCTTTTGGCATGGTGTTGCAAGACACATGGCTCTTCGGCGGAACCGTGCGGGAAAACATTGCCTACGGCCGCACCGGCGCGACGGATGACGAGGTAGAAACGGCAGCGCGCGCGGCGCGGTGCCATGGCTTCATCAAACGGTTACCCAACGGATATGACACGGTGATTGCCGGTGACGGCGGGAGCCTTTCGCAGGGGGAAAAGCAGCTCCTGACGATTGCGCGTGCGATGCTGGCCGACGCGCCGATGCTGATACTGGACGAAGCGACAAGCAGCGTTGACCCTCGTACGGAACTGAAAATACAAGACGCGCTCCACCGCCTGACGCAGAACAAGACGAGCTTCGTCATCGCGCACCGTCTGTCCACCATCCGCAATGCGGATTTGATTTTGGTGATGGACAAAGGGCAGGTCGTCGAGACAGGCACACATGATTCCTTGATGACGACGGATGGTTTTTACAAAAAACTGCACGATTCCCAGTGGGTACAGGAGGATGCAAAATGAGAGATGTAACCATCATCGGCGGCGGTGTCATCGGCTGCTTGACGGCACGCGCGCTGTCGCAATACCGCTTGGATATCTGCCTGCTGGAGCGGCGGCATGATGTAGCGAGCGAAACATCGAAGGCGAACAGCGCCATCGTCCACGCGGGCTTCGACGCGAAGCCGGGCACAAACAAGGCCAAATACAATGTCCGTGGGAATGCGATGATGGCACAGGTTTGCGAGGAATTGGACGTGCATTTCAAGCGGAACGGCTCCATGCTGCTGGCGTTTGATGCGGAGAAGGAGGCCGTTCTCGCGGAGATGTTGGCGCGCGGTAAAGCAAACGGCGTGCCGGGACTATCTATCCTCTCCGGCGATGAGGCACGTGCTTTGGAGCCGCATATTTCCCGTGAAGTCGTCGCTGCCCTCCGTGCGGAATCCGGCGGCATCGTCTGCCCGTATATGCTCACCCACAGCGCCGCACGTAATGCTTCGGAGAACGGTGTTTCCATCCGCCGCGATGTGTGCGCAGAGAGCATCGAATGGCAGAACAACCACTTCGTCATCCATACAAACGAAGGCGACGTGGAGACACGGTATATCATCAACGCTTCAGGCGTCCACGCGGACGATGTGGCGCGTATGGCAGGCGACAACAGCATTTCCATCCGCGCGCGGCGTGGGGAGTACCTGTTGATGGACAAAAAGGCGGGCGGTCTTGTGGCACACACCATTTTCCAAACACCGACGAAAATGGGTAAAGGCATCCTCGTCACGCCGACGGTGGACGGCAACCTCCTCATCGGGCCGAATGCGGTCGATTCCGACGACAAAACCGACGTAGCCACCACGCAAGCGGGCTTGGACGCGGTGACAGCGGGTGCGATACTGAGCGTGCCGTCGCTGAACCCGCGCGATGTGATTACCTCTTTCACAGGCCTGCGCGCCGTGTCGGACAACGATGATTTTATCATTGGTTTTTCGGAAACCGTGCCGAATCTGCTGCACGCGGCAGGGATGCAGTCCCCGGGACTTTCCGCCGCGCCCGCCGTGGCGGAGGCTTTGACGGACATGCTATGCGAACGCATCGGCAATGTAGCGTTGAACCCAAATTACAATCCACGCGTGATGAAATCACCGCGCATCTTGGAAATTACCCCGGACGAACTGCACATGCTCATACAAACAAACCCCGCCTACGGCAACATCATCTGCCGGTGCGAGACGGTTTCCGAGGGCGAGATTGTAGACTCCATCCGCCATGCTGTCGGCGCGCGGGACATCGACGGCGTGAAGCGCCGCACCCGCGCGGGTATGGGGCGCTGCCAGGGCGGCTTCTGTATGCCGCGCGTGCTGGACATCCTCGTGCGGGAGACAGGCGTGAAGTACACAGAGATTGTGAAAAACGAAAACGGCTCCTATATCCTCACGGCGGACACGAAGGGAGGCTGCGCGGAATGACGAAGGTCGATTTATGCATCATCGGCGCAGGGCCGGCGGCCATGGCGGCCGCTTTGGCGGCACGGAAAGAAGGCGTGCAGGACATTCTCCTCCTCGAACGCGGGGGTAAACCGGGCGGGATATTGAACCAGTGCATCCACAACGGCTTCGGCCTGCATTATTTTAAGGAAGAACTGACCGGCCCGGAATATGCGCGGCGGTTCGAGGATAAAATCCGCGAAGAAAACATCCCCATCAAGACAGACACGATGGTGCTGGACATTTCGACGGAGCGTGTCGTCACGGCGGTCAACAGTACCGACGGCGTGATGCAAATCCAGACGGGCGCAATCGTCCTCGCGATGGGTTGCCGGGAGAGAACGCGCGGCGCGCTGAACATCCTCGGGAGCCGTCCATCCGGCATCCTGACGGCGGGCGCGGCACAACTTTTCGTCAACATTGACGGGCGAATGCCGGGCAAGGAGGTCGTCATTCTCGGCTCCGGGGACATCGGCCTCATCATGGCGCGGCGGATGACCTTAGAGGGCGCAAAAGTCAAGATGGTCTGCGAGCTGATGCCGTATTCCGGCGGCTTGCAGCGGAACATCGTGCAATGCCTGGAGGATTTCGACATCCCCCTGCGGCTAAGCCATACGGTCATACAAATCCACGGGCAAACGCGTTTGGAAGGCGTGACCGTCGCGCAGGTGGATGAAAACCTGAAGCCCATCCCCGACACAGCGGAATATGTACCCTGTGATACGCTCCTGCTGTCTGTCGGCCTAATTCCGGAAAACGAGCTGTCCACACGGGCGGGCATTACGATGGACGCTGTGACGGGCGGCCCGCAGGTGAACGAGGCCATGGAAACGAGCATCCCCGGTGTGTTCGCCTGCGGGAACGTGGTACATGTGCATGATTTAGTGGACTTCGTGACGCTGGAAAGCGAACGTGCGGGGCGCGGCGCGGCGCGGTTTTTGCAAGGGAAAAAATCAAACTCGTCGGAACCTATTCAAACAAAAACGGGTGCGGGCGTGCGGTACATCGTTCCGCAAACCCTCGACCTCGCCAACGCGGATAGCGAGATACAACTCTTCTTTCGCGTCAGGGATGTATATAAGAAGACGAAACTCCAAATATTAGCGGACGGGCAGGTTATCAAAACCGTGCCGAAGCCACATGTCGCCCCGGGTGAGATGGAGAGCTTGACGCTCAAGAAATCATGGATTCCGCAGGGCTGCAAAGAATTAACATTGGCATTGGAGGCGGGCGTATGACATCAACAAAAGAAATGACCTGCATCGTCTGCCCGGTCGGGTGCCGCATGACAGTGACGATGGAGGACGGTGCGGTCACCAATGTCACGGGCAACAACTGCAAGCGCGGCCCGGCCTACGCCATTGACGAATGCACCGCGCCCAAGCGGATGCTGACAACGACAATCATGTTGACGTCGAACGGCAAGCGCTTCCTCGCGCCGGTAAAAACAAAAGCACCCATCCCCAAGGGACGGCTGTTTGACGCCATGCGGGAAATCAACAAGGCCGCCGTGACTGTACCCGCCAAACGCGGGGATGTGGTCGTGCGGGATGTCCTCGGCACGGGCGTCGATGTGGTGCTGACGGATGATGTGGAGTAAAGTTGCAACAAGCTGTATCGGGGGATGTATATGAAATACCAACAAAGGAAATATCCGCAATTTTCGGCCTGCGGCTTGAACTGCGGGCTATGCCCACGCCACCATACGGCCGGCGCATCGCGTTGTCCCGGCTGCGCCGGTTATGATTTTCTGTCAAAGCATCCGACATGCGGTGTATTGACTTGCAGCCAACGTAAGGAAATAGACTATTGCTATCAGTGCAGTGACTTCCCTTGCGAAAAATATGATGGCGCAGCGGATTCCGATTCTTTCATAACGCATCAAAACCAGATGAAAGACATGTATAAAGCAAAAAGCATTGGTATCGACATATATGTAAAAGAATTGAACGAGAGAATATCCATATTGAAAATATTGCTGGAAAACTATGACGATGGGCGCAGAAAAAGCTTCTTTTGCACAGCTCTTGCTCTACTGGATTTGCATGAGCTCAAAAGTCTACCGGATCTGCTTGCCTCCGAGGCACAGCAGGCGCAGACGTTGAAAGAACGTGCGGCAATGGCCGCACGCCTATTGCAAGCAATGGCGGAAAAACAGAACGTCTCACTGAAACTGCGAAAGAAAACAAACCGGCAAATCCCATATGTCTCCCTTTGACATGCAGATAGAAAAGAGAGTGAACCCATGGACATCATCAAACCGCTCATCAAACACGCGGTCTACCCCGCGATGGAGTTTTTGAAAGGCAACCGCATCCGTGCCAATATGAAATGGCTGCAAGAAAATGAACGGCAGCCGGTTGGCAAGCTCCGCGCGTTGCAAAAAGAGAAGTTGACAAAGCTGCTCCTTATTTGTGTGCGTGAAGTGCCTGCCTACCGCGCGTATGCGTACTTGGAGGATGCAATCAAGGCCGACCCCTTTGCCGCGCTGACGAAGTTCCCCGTGGTGAAGAAGGCTGATTTCCGCGGCAATCCGGAACCATACATAAACCCATCCGCCCCGGCGGAAGGCCGCATCCACAACGAATCCGGCGGCTCCACAAGCGAGCCGGTGCGCTTCTTACTTGACCGGGAGACGGTAGAATTCTACGAGGCGGCGCGATGGCGCGGGCTGGCATGGCACGGCGCGGAGCCAGGGGACAGGCACCTGATGATTACGGGCGTGCTGTCGGAATCCTCACCGCGGATGCGGAAGGCCGAGGCCGTGAAGGACAAATGGTTGAAAAACCGCGTATTCCTGTCGGCGTTTTCTTTACGGCGGGAAGAGATGCCGGATTATGTCCGCCGGATTGATAAATACCGCCCCGCATATGTGTACGGCTACGTCTCCGCGCTGTATGTGTTCGCGCAAATGATGGAAGAAATGGGCTTGGCTTTTGCCCGCGCGCCGAAATGCGTCGTCACCACGGCGGAAACATTATACGACAACCAGCGCGAGGCCATATCGCGCGTGTTCCGCGCGCCGGTGGTGAATGAATACGGCGCGAAGGACGGCGGCATCCTCGCAATGTCCTGCGCTTGCGGCGGCCTGCATGAGACGGTGGAAAATGCCGTGCTGGAGGCGGTTGACCCTGTGACATACGCGCCTGTGGCAAAAGGTGAGACAGGCATTCTTCTCGTGACAGAACTGAACAACCTCACCATGCCGCGCCTGCGCTACCAGATCGGCGACCGCGCGGCGCTGTCGGATGCGGCCTGCCCGTGCGGCGTGACACTGCCGCTTCTGGCGAAGGTAGAGGGCCGCGAGGACGATATGTTCCTGACGGTAGACGGGCGGCTTGTCCACGCGGGCGTGTTCAACCACCTGAACAATATTACCTACGCAACGAAAAAATTCCAGCTTGTGCAGGAGCGGCCGGACTACGCTGTACTCACCATTGTGCGGGTGGCAGAGCCGAACGAGGACGCGTTGCAACGGTTCATCCATGAGGTACGGGAGGCGCTGCCCGGCACAACGGTCGAGGTCGTCGAGGCGGACGACATACCGCCGCTGCGGTCGGGAAAGGTGCGGTATGGGATACGAAATTTCCCGCTGAGGGCATATATGAAATAATAGCCTGTCTTTTTACACGAGATGTAGTATTTATAGCCTTATCCAGTCATTTCGCTATGTCATCTTCTCGTTAAGGGGGATATTAACGGATGAAAGTAAAACATTCTTATTTATTGAAGAAGCAGCGTTCAAAGAGACGGTATATGAAAAAGTCAACTACAAAATCATATAGTCTAAAAAAACGTCTTGAAAAGAACAAAGAACTAATTGAGGCGTTTACAAGCTTGGTTCTCGGTTTAATGGGAATCATTTTATCAATAGCTGCGATTTTCATTAGCTACAAGGCCAACAGTATTGCTGAAGAACAATTGTTGATTTCAAAACTTGAAAATATGCCATTATTTAATTTATCCAGCGAATCCGGCATACCCTATCACAATGTTGATACGGAAGAATCAGGTATAACGATTGTGATTCAAAATAATGGGGGACAGATTACGAACGCATCCATAACCGCCGAAGTTGTTGTGGAATATAAGATACGAGACAACGATATGGAGAATGGTTTTTTTGTAGGAAGAGGCGCCTTGAAAGGGATATATAGCCAACCATGGGCGCCATACGATGGGAATAAAAATACCTTTACTTTAAAACGCAACCATGCCGAGGTGCTTGTAGGAATCAACGAAGAACTACTTTTCACCTTTTTATTTGGCGGCCAATATAGAACAAATACTGACTTTGTGTCGGTATCCATTAAAGAGTATCTCCGAATTACATACACCGATTATCATTCAGATGTGCACAAAGAATTATTCGAAGTGGACTCAAGGTCGCTTTTCACTAAAGTTTCAAATACGGATGATACCTTACTAATTCCTACGGATTTTCGGACGATAGATATAGGGGTAGTTGACGAAGATAGTTCTTTCTTGGCAGCACTTATTCTGATGGAAGCAGATGCTACATACACCAATTATAAACAGAACCAGTAGTTTCGCAGGTATAATGAGCATTGATTATTATCAAAACAATAACCTGACGGATAGGAGGCAACCGCATGGCAGACCTCATCATGGCATTCGACCAGGGGACGACAAGCTCCCGCTGCATCATTTTCGATAAAAACGCCAACATCATCAGCACGGCGCAGAAGGAATTTCCGCAGATATACCCGCAGGCCGGCTGGGTGGAGCATGACCCGGCGGATATCTGGAGCGGGCAAATCGCCGTGGCGGCGGAGGCCATGGCGAAGCGCGGCCTCTCCGCCAAGGACATCGCCGCCATCGGCATCACGAACCAGAGGGAAACAACCATCGTCTGGAACCGGATTACGGGCGAGCCTATCGCGAATGCCGTCGTCTGGCAATGCCGCCGCACGGCGGGCATCTGTGAGGAGTTGAAAGCGCAAGGTTACGCCGATAGTATCCGCGCGAAGACCGGCTTGCCCATCGACGCGTATTTCTCCGGCACGAAAATCAAATGGCTGCTGGACAACATCCCCGGCGCGCGGGCTGCGGCGGAACAAGGCGACCTCCTTTTCGGCACGGTGGACACATGGTTGATTTGGAAGCTGACAAAGGGTAAGGTGCACGCGTCGGATGTGACAAACGCCTCGCGCACGATGCTGTTCAACATCCATACATTGGATTGGGACGACGAATTGCTGGCTACGCTCTCCATTCCGCGCTGTATGCTGCCGGATGTGAAGCCGTCCAGCCATATATACGGCTACGCGGACGCAGGCTTTTTCGGCGGGGAAATCCCCATCGGCGGCGTGGCGGGCGACCAGCAGGCCGCGCTCTTCGGCCAGCAATGCTATGCACCCGGCACGGTGAAGAACACCTACGGCACGGGCTGCTTTATCCTGATGAACACCGGCGAAACGCCGATTGCGTCGCGGAACGGCCTGCTCACCACCATCGCGTGGGGGCTGGACGGCACAGTGACATACGCGCTGGAGGGCAGCGTGTTCATCGCGGGGGCGGCGATGCAGTGGCTCCGCGACGGCATGGGGCTGCTTACCTCCGCGGCGGAGAGCGAGGCGCTGGCGCAATCCGTACCGGACACGGACGGTGTGTATTTCGTACCCGCGTTTGTGGGTTTAGGAGCGCCGCATTGGGAGCCGGACGCACGCGGCATGGCGGTCGGCCTCACGCGCGGTACAACAAAAGCACATTTCGTCCGTGCGGCGCTGGAATCGCTGGCGTACCAGAGCCACGATGTCATCCGCGCGATGGAAGCGGACGCAGGGCTGACCCTCTCCCGTATCGCAGTGGACGGCGGTGCGTGCGCAAATTCGTTTCTTATGCAGTTCCAGGCGGATATCCTGAACGCAGAGGTTGCACGGCCGCGTATCATCGAAAGCACAGCACTTGGCGCGATGCTCCTCGCGGGGCTGGCAGCAGGCGTGTGGAACGGTCGCGGCACAGCGGCAATTCACCTGCCGGAAAGTGCGGACACCGTGTTCCGCCCGGCCATGACGGCGGATGTGCGCGAAGGGTTGCTCAAAGGCTGGCGGCGTGCTGTGCGCTGTGCGGTTGCTTGGGCAAAGGAGGCTTGAAGAATGGTGGGATTTTATTGCAAACACAAGAAAATATCGAATTGGCTGTGCACATCACAAACAAATTGGGTTTGCATTACAGTCATATACAACGCTTTTCCACAGGCTATTGCCACTCTGTCTACCTTGTGACCACGCCGTCTGACCGGTATGTGCTGCGAATATCCGATTCAGGTGCAAAGCCATACTACGAAGGTTCCATCTTTGGCTGCCTCAAATGGACAGCCTCGGCCTGCCGGTTCCGAAAATGATACAGCACGGAGCAATAGACGACTGGTTCTACACAATGCTCACACACATTCCCGGTCAAGATTTGGGTATCGTGTATGCCGCTTTATCAAGTGCGGAAAAGAAAGAAATTGCATCCCTGTTGACCTATTATCAAGAATGTGTCGCGACGCTGCCGCCGCAAAATTATTATGGGTATTCTCTCGGCGCACACGATTCCTGCTGGCAAGACGTCATTGTCCGGATTGTTACACGCGCAAAGAACCGCATGGCAAAAAACAATATCTTTTCTCCGGGGTACGCAGATACCGTATTGCCGCTTATGAAGCCGTTTGAAAAATATTTCGATAGCATACGCCCCACTCCCTTTCTGGATGACATAACCACAAAAAATGTGCTGATCCATAACGGACAATTAAGCGGAATCGTTGACATTGATGAAGTATGCTATGGCGACGCAATCCTAATAATCGGACTCACGCATATGGCGTTGCTCCTCAACGGAGATGATACCGATTACATTCAACATTGGTTGACCGCAACGCAGGCCGTACAGGAGCAGAAACACTGTGCATTGCTCTATGCTCTCGTGTTTTGTATTGATTTCATGGGGGAGCAAAATATGTCCTTTGCAAATGGTGTACATGTCAAACCGAACGAGCAAAAACTCGCGCAATTGGAGAACATTTACCATCATTTGTCAGCCCTGTTGACAAGCTAGCATGTTATATAACCAAAAGAGCGAACGCTGAAAAGCGTCCGCTCTTTTCGCTCGAAGCGTTACATCGCCGCAAGTGCCTTATACATATCTTTCACAGCCGGGTACAGCGCCGTATACATTTTGTACACCTCCGCGTACTTCGCCGCATCCGCCGCGTTGGGCTGTACGCTGCTGCTTTCCGGCAGAATGGTTTTGCACGCTTCCGGGACGGACCCGTACAAGCCGGTGCCCACCGCCGCAAGGATGCCCACGCCCAGCGCAGCGCCCTCCGACGCGACGATAGTCTTGATGCGCGCGCCCATGATGTCCGCCATCATCTGCCGCCAGAACGCGCTCTTCCCGCCGCCGCCGCAGGCGACAAGTGCGTCCGGTGCAACGCCCATGCTGCGCAGGATGTTCATACAGTCATTCAACGAGAAGCTCACGCCCTCCATCACTGCACGGAGCATATGCGGCCGCGTATGCAATGCCGACAGGCCGAAGAACATGCCGCGGCAATCCGGGTCGAGATGCGGTGTGCGTTCCCCCATAAGGTACGGGAGGTAAATCAACCGCTCCGCGCCGATGGGGATACGTGCGGTCTCCGCCGTAATAAGCTCATACGGGTCGATACCCATGCCTTTTGCCGTCTCAATTTCCGCCTGGCAGAAGTTATCGCGGAACCACTTCAGCGATAAGCCCGCCGCTTGCGTCACACCCATAACATGCCACGCGCCCGGGACGGCACAGCAGAAAGTATGCACGCGCCCGCGCGGGTCGATGACCGGCTTGTCCGTATGGGCATATACCACGCCGGAGGTGCCGATTGTCACAAATGCAAATCCGTCCACCACAGTGCCCGTGCCGACTGCCGCCGCCGCGTTATCACCCGCGCCGCCGACAACGACCGCGCCCACCGGCAGCCCTGTCACCTCGGAGGCCGCCCGGTGTACCGTACCTGTCGGCTCAATAGACTCATATACCGTGCCGAGCAGCGCCTTGTCGATACCAAGCTTCTCCAACACCTCATCCGACCAGCCGCGCTTCGGCACATCCAAGAGCTGCATCCCCGACGCGTCGGACACTTCGGTCGCGAACTCGCCGGTCAGCTTATAGCGGATGTAATCCTTCGGCAGCAGAATGTGGCGGCACTTCTCGTAGACGGCCGGCTCATTGTTTTGCACCCACAAAATTTTCGACGCGGTAAAGCCTGTCAACGCCGGGTTCGCGGTGATTTCAATCAACGCTCCCGTGTGAGGATGTGCGTCATTTCTTCGCATTCCCGACCTGTCCGCTGGTCGCACCAGAGGATGGAGCGGCGGAGCACGTTCCCGTCCCCGTCCAGCATGACAAGCCCGTGCATTTGCCCGGATAAGCCGATACCCTTGATTTCACTCGCCGCCGCGCCGCTTTTCGCGAGCGCTGCCCGGCACGTCACGCAGACCGCGTTCCACCAATCCTCCGGATCCTGCTCCGCCCAGCCGTTCTCCGGCTGGTACATGGGGTATTCCGCTGAAACGGACGCCACCACTGCACCTGTTTCTGTAAACAAAACCGTTTTTGTTCCCGATGTGCCGATGTCAATACCAACTACATATGCCATTTTATAACCCTCCCGATTGCTATTATATATGCAATACTTTCTCAAAACTCAAACTTGCTTCCCCCATGGCTCGCGATGAGCTGGCCTGTAATCCATTTCGCATAGTCGCTGTGCAGAAACAGCGCCAAATCCGCCGCATCGTCCGGTGTGCCCCAACGCCCCGCCGGAAATGATTTCGCCACGGTATCATATACCTCCCCGAAGCAATAGCCCGTGTCGTTCGGCCCCGGGTCGATGCAATTCACGCGGATGTGCCGGTCGGCCAAGAGCTGCGCCGCGCCGCGCATCAGGCACACCACCGCGTCCTTCGACACGCTGTAGGCCATGAGGTCGGTTTCGATATGCTTATATTGCCCGCTGGAAAACATGGTGATTGCGTTGTCTTTTGTTTCGTCGGCTTGCTTGGCGAAGGCCTTCACCATCATCATCGCCGCACGGACGTTGACATGCAGATGCGCATCTATGTCCTCTTCCGTCCAATCGCCAATGTCCGACGATGTGCCGTAGCCATGGTTTACTATCATGCCGTCCAGCCCGCCGAGTTTTTTCGCAGCTTCCGCTACAACCTTCTCCGCCGTGCCGTAGGTGTTGAAATCCGACGGCGTGACCAAGGTTACATTCAACCCCATGTTTTTGTACTGCTGCGCCAGCATTTCCGTACCATTCGGCATTGCGGAATTATGCTCACCCACGGTCAAGTCATATCCCGAATACCCATGAATGGCAACTGCCGCGCCCGCCTCAGCGAACCGCTTGGCAAGCGCTGCGCCAATCCCTAACGGACGGCTCACGCCTGTAATCAATATTTTTCTTCCATCCAATCTCATGATTGAAGGTTGCATATGTTTTCCACCATCCAGTTCTTTTATGTGGCCATATCACACTATTCACACACCTCGTCCGCCGTCAGCGTATATACGCCGCGGCTGAACGTACCCATCGCGCGCCGCGCCTGCGTGACCGCCGCGCCGTCCTCCAGCCAACCCTCGCGTACATACGCATAGACCGTACCGTCCAGTGCCGCCGCACCCTCCGCATAGGCTACATAGCCCGGCTTGCCGATGGCGTTCTGCGCGGTGTAGTACAACTCCACCGCTTCCCGCAGGGCGGCATTCTGTTCCTGTTCCGCCGCGTCGGCGGAGAGGTCGATATGCATCACCGCGTCGCCTTGCCGCACGCGGAGGCCGTCCACCTGCAAATACACACTCTCCAGCGCGGCGGCGAATGCATCCGCATATTCGCCAAGGTCAAAGCGCACATCCGCGCCTTCCTTTTTCGACTGCACCGTTCCGGCGATTTGTATATCCCCGCTTTCTTGCGCGAGGCCGAGTGTTACATCCGGCACGCCCTCCGTACGGTTCACCGCCGGATTGTCCGGGTCGGCCGTTATGGCAGTGTCCTCCGTATGCATGACAAGGGTATAGCCCGTTTTGCTTTTCAGTATTCCTTCCAGCACAAGCGTGTGTGTGCCGAGGTCAACGGCCACATTCTTCGCCGCACCGTCCGTCAGCAAGGCATCCAGCGCAAAGGTTTGGTTGACCGGGATATACACCGCCGTATCCCGCACAGTCAGGCGGAGCTTGCTGTGCAGGCTCTTCAACGCGGCGAAATCCAGCCGAATCAAATACACGCCGTCTTCTTCAAAGGGTGTCACAAACGGCTCGTCCGCCGTTTTCAATACAATGCCGAGGTTCTCTTCCAGACGCACACGGTTCCCTAAAGTCAGCGCCGAAGAGAACATCGCCGTATCCGCGAACAGCCATATCGTCGTGCCGGAGCTGGATAGCTGCGCCCCCGCAAAACGCACGGTACTTTGCAACGCGCTTTCGGCCGAAACAGCATCCGTGCCGAGGAATACCGCCGGGGTGTTCAGCGTATGCTCCGTCAGGTCAAACTGCGACAACACTGCGCCATTGGCATCCCATACCGTAAGCGTAAAGCGCTGCGCATCGCCGGAAAGCGGCGGGAAATACACCGTTTTTTCTTCCATACGCCGCGTATCGCAATAGTACGGCCTGTCAAGATTGTCCGTCATTGTCAATGTGCAGCCTTCGGGAAGCGCTTCCTTAAAGTAAAACACCGTCCCCAGCCTGTCCGCGATGTATTTTTGCAACACAACTACACCCTCCGTGCCCGCATCCGGTGCCGGGACGTAGATGAAATTCGCATTGTTCGCGATATTGGAGCGCGGCGGATGATTCGTCTCCACGACAACCGTGCCGGCACCCATACTTTGCATCATCTTTACCACCATCACCACGCCGGCGGCGATCGCCAGCAAAAGCACACCGAGCAGTACGAAAAGCAGTATAGATGAACTGCCGCCGCTTTTTTTCGTTTCCTTTTGATTGGATTCGGACAGCAGCGCTTCGTCCTCCGCGCCGCCACCCTCCGCCTTACCGGTTTCCGGGGCGATACCCTCCGGTTCGTCATCCTCTTTCCGTATGACTGTATCAAACGCATCCGCCGCCATTACCGCGGCTCTGGCGTCCGCCGCTGCCTGTTCGGCCTCGTCCGCCGCCGCAAGCCGCTTGATTTCATCTTCAAGATTCGTTTGCACCGCGCTGTTTTGCTCATTTTCCGCCATACAGCACCTCCGTATTACCCAAAATCGGTTCCAACTTCTATTATACGCGTTTTTTTTTACGGGGGCAATAGCATTCCTTGCGGAATTGGTTGAAAAAGGAGAGCTCTTCTGTATGATTTCACTTGATTTTTTCTCTCCGGCGTTGTATACTATAGACAACGAAAGATTCTTCCGTGTGCGAGTAAATTGTTGTTTATAACCAACACTTGAGAATAGGGATAATAGTCTTTCACCGATGGGTTTGCAGGCTGCCATTTATGGCAGAGCGAGAAATCGGCGAAGCTACAACCACCTAATTTTTAGGTCTTAAACGGTTTTTATCCAACGGCACGGAGGAATTTTTTGTTGCCCAAATATTGCGAGGTGGAACATGGCGGAAACAGGTTTTGTCATCGAAGCGGACGACAGCTTCGTCACGGTGCGGATGACCCGAACGGAGGCGTGTGCGCAATGCCGCGCCTGCACGATGGGGATGCAAAAGGAGGAAATGCGCCTTCGCGCACAGAACCTTTGCGGTGCGCATATCGGCGACACGGTGGAAATCGCCCTCGAGGAGGGCGCTTTTTTGCGTGCGGCGGCAATCCTGTATATTCTGCCGCTGGGGCTGCTTGTGCTGGGGCTGGCGGGCGGGCACTACCTGTTCGGGCTGTTCATGAACGGCATCCTGCGCGATTTACTCACCTTTGCGGCGGGGGTATCATTGATGCTGCCGGGCTTCCTGCTTATCCGCCGGAATGAGCATAAATATAAGCAAGGCCGCTTCACACCACTAGCCGTAGCGTTGGTGCAAAATACACAAGCATCAGCAAATGTCAAAAGTTCTTGATATTCGAGGTTGATTTGTTTATACTGTAAATGTAAAAACATTTTGACATCGGAGGCTCGTTATGATACTTACGCTTATTATCGCTGCGGTATCGCTCTCGCTGCTTATTGTAAGCATTCGAGCAATTGCCATTGCGTTTTTCAAAAAGAAGGACGAACGCTCCAAATGGATTGTCACTAAATCCATGGCGGAGGCATTTGTTATCGTTGTCGTATTGCAATTCGCTCTTTGTTTGGTGAAATGGCTAGCATATGATTTATATCAAAAATGGTGGCACGGCGTTATGGAGACAGTATATATCGAGCCGGTGATGCTCAGTTTTATGATTCTCGGATTGATTCTATTGGTGAATACGAAGAGGCATGGTGGTGCCCTGTGATAAACTGCATCAAAACGCTCCGGACGGCAAGCAAAATGACGCAGGATGAATTGGCCATCAAATGCGGTGTGACACGCCAAACCATCAACGCCATCGAAAATAACAAGTATGACCCGACCTTGCATCTTGCATTCGCACTGGCGGAAGCATTGCAAACGACGATTGATGCGTTGTTTCAAGCAAAAAAATAGCGCTGCTCATGGCAGCGTTATTTTTTTGCTATTTCCTCTTATCCGTCCATTATTTGTTCATCCGCCACACATAGGCGGTTCTTCCGTACCGCTTGCACCGCAGCCCTTGCCGAATTTTACGGAATGCAATTCCCCATCCGTGGCCCAGTTTTCCCGCTCGTATTCGTCAATGACGATTGTGACCCATTCCGGTTTCACTTGCAGCACCTCTGCGGCAAGTGCGGTCGCTCTCGCCGCGAATTCCTGTTTCTGCACCGCCGTCCTGCCTTTTGCCATTTTCAAATTGATGATGGGCATTCCACAATCGCTCCCTTCTTAAGTAAAATGCTACTTCCGCTTATCTGTCCATCCGTTTTTGTTTACCTGCCGCGCACGGGCGATGGCGAGGTTCGCCGCCGGAACATCCTCCGTGATGGTGGAGCCCGCCGCGATGTACGCATGGTCTCCCACGGAAACCGGCGCGATAAGATTCGTGTTGCATCCGACAAACGCGCCGTCCGCAATCGCCGTGCGCGCCTTATTTTTCCCGTCGTAGTTCACCGTAACCGTGCCGCAGCCGAAGTTCACACCCTCCCCCACATCCGCGTCGCCGATATAAGTCAGGTGTGAGGCCTTCGTGCCATCGCCGATTTTGGCGTTCTTCACCTCGACAAAATCGCCGACCTTCACATGCTTCCCAATGTCGGAATGCGGGCGAATATACGCGAAAGGCCCGATATTCGTGCCGTCGCCGACAGCGGAATCCAGCGCGACGCTCTGCTGCACCGTCACATTGTCGCCGATTGTCATATTCTTCATCTGTGTGTGCGGCCCGATGACGCAATCCGCGCCGATGTCCGTCTTACCCTCGATGATGCACCCCGGCAAAACCACCGTGTCCATACCGATTGTCACATCCGGGCCGATGTACGCCGCTCTCGGGTCGGGGATGAGCACACCGGAAAGCATATGCGCATCATTGATTCGCTTCTGCATGATGGCCGCAGCCTCCGCAAGCTGGAGCTTCGTATTCACACCGAGACATTCGGTGAAATCATCCGCTATCATCACGCCCACGCTACGCCCGTCCGCCACAAGCAGCCCCGGCACATCCGTGAGATAATACTCGTTTTGGTCGTTTGCGTTTTTCAACTTCGGGAGCGCTTCCAGCAGAGAGCCCGCGCGGAAGCAGTATACACCCGTGTTGATTTCCGTGATTTTCCGCTCGTCCTCATTCGCATCGCGGTGCTCCACATTCCGAAGGAAATGTCCCGTGCCGTCGCGGACAATACGGCCGTAGCCCGTCGGGTCAGGCGGCACAACGGTCATGACCGTCGCTTCATTACCCTCGCGTTCATGCTGCGCAACAAGCGCCTGTATCGTCTCCGCCCGCAGCAGTGGCGTGTCCCCGCAGAGCACGACAACATTCGCGTTCAGGTCGCCTTGTAAAAATGCCGCTGCCGCCATCACCGCATGCCCCGTGCCGAGCTGTTGTTCCTGCAAATATGTCGGCACATCCGTCACTTCGCGTATCGCCGCTGCGTTCTTGCCCACGACCACGGCGACCTCGCCCTCTCCATCGCCGAGAGCCTGCGCCATGCCGGTGACATACAACAGCATCGGCTTGCCCAAAATGGTGTGCAGCACTTTGGTCAGCTTCGTTTGCATCCGCTTGCCTTCGCCCGCCGCCAGTATCAGGTATTTACCTTTCGCCATTAACGTTCCCTCCCTATCACGCGCCAACGGCGTATACTATAATTTTAGTATACGCCGACGGGAATTGTTTTATTTATTTGCGGGAAAGCTGCTCCCAGCGCCACGCGTCGCGGCACATATCCTCGATATTCTTCTCCGCACGCCAGTGCAACTGCACCGCCGCCTTTTCCGCATTCGCGTAGCAAACAGCCAAATCGCCCGCGCGGCGCGGTGCCATCTTGTGCGGCACCGCGACATTGTTCACCCGCGCAAAGGTTTCCACCGCCTGCGACACGCTTGTGCCCTTGCCCGTGCCGAGGTTGAATACCGCTTCACCCGTGTTTGCCATGGCATAGGCCAGCGCGGCCACATGCCCCTTCGCCAAATCCACCACATGGATATAGTCGCGGATGCAAGTGCCGTCCGGCGTATTGTAATCATCGCCGTAAATGGATAAGCATTCGCGGATACCCGCCGCCGTCTGCGTGATGTAGGGGAACAGGTTGTTCGGAATCCCACGCGGCGTCTCGCCGATTAAGCCGGATTCATGCGCACCCACCGGGTTGAAATAGCGGAGCAAAATAACCGACCAATTATACGCGTGCGCCGCGTCGCGCAAAATCTGCTCGCACATGTATTTTGTCCAGCCATAGGGGTTGATGCAGCCGCCCGTGACGGAGGTTTCTGTCAGCGGCATTTCGTTGCAGCCGTTATACACCGTCGCGGAGGAGGAGAAGATGATGCGCGTGACATTGTGCTTCTGCATCACGCGGCAGAGCGTTGTCGTGGAGCCGAGATTGTTCGCGTAATAATTTACCGGAATGCCTACGGATTCGCCCACGGCTTTCAAACCCGCAAAATGGATCACCACATCAAAGGCATGCTTAACGAAAATCGTATCAAGCGCCGCTTCGTCGCAAACATCCACCTCATAAAAAACAATCGTTTTACCCGTAATCTTTTCCACCCGCGTCACAACATCGGCAGTGCTGTTTACCAAATTGTCCGCCACGACGACGGTATGCCCCTCTTTCAACAACTCCACGCAAGTATGTGAGCCGATAAAGCCCGCGCCACCCGTTACGAATACATTCATTTCTGCGCCTCCTTCTGGATAATAGCCTGCATCTGCTCCCATTTCGCTTCCATGTCCGCCACAAGCTTATATTGCGTGCGGCAGCGGTCAAGGTTCTGCCCTTCGCGGTGGATGCGGAAGTATGTGTCGCCCTGGAGATAATCCGTCAGGAAGCGCGTACCGCATTCCAGTGTCATCATCTTCGCGCCATCGGCCAAATGCGCGATTTCGCAGACCGTCAGGCTCTTGCCGCAGGCGGAAAGGAACCCCTCCGTATACGCCTGCAACAGCTCCAGCGACATCGTGACCTTACTTAAATCCTGCTCATCCTCCACCGCCGTGGACGCGCCGAAGCGGATGGAATCGCCGAAGTCCGTCACGGACAGGCCGGGCATGACTGTATCCAAATCCACCACGCACAACGTCTTGCGCGTGTATCTGTCCAGTAAAACATTATTCAGCTTTGTATCGTTGTGCGTCACGCGCAAAGGCAAATCGCCCGCACGCTGCAAATCCATCAGCTTCGCAGCATAGTCTTCCCGTGCGAGGGCAAATTCGATTTCCGGCTGCACATCCTTCGCGCGGCCGAGCTTATCCTCTTCCAGCGCCTTGCGGAAGGCGGCATACCGCGAAGGCGTATCATGGAAATGTGGGATTGTCTCCACAAGCGTCTCCGCCGGGAAGTCCGCCAACTGCCGCTGGAACTCGCCGAACGCGAAGCCGCTCTCCTTAAAGTCCTCCGGTGTCTGCGCCTGCTCAAGGCATATGGTGTTTGTAATGAAATCATAGACGCGCCAGTATTCCCCGTCCGCATCCACGAACCAGTCCGCCCCATTGTTTGCCGGGACAAGGTTCATGGTGTGGTTCCGGTCAGCGGCGTTTTTTTGCAGATACTTCGTGACCGCCGCCACATTTTGCATCAGCGAAACCGGGTCCTTGAATATATTTTTATTGATTTTTTGCAAAATATATGACCGCGCCTCGGAATCCAACACAAAATACGTCTCGTTGATATGCCCATTGCCGTAGCGCGCGCAAAATATAGGCGTGCCTTCCATTTGGAATTCAAACGCCTGCTTCTTGATTGCTTCCATGATTTGCCTCCTACATACATTAAATTGCTTTCTTCTATCTAGTATACGTTTGCGCGATGAAATGTCAAGAATAATTCCGTGACATTTCCGCAACGTCCGATGCGACGGCGTGAACGGAACGGTTGTTTGTGTCAATATCAACACCGCTGATGCTGTTATTGAATGCAAACAAACATCTTTCAATCTGCCGTGCACATCAACTGTCCGGCTTTCCCTCCAGGCCTAGAAGTCTTTCGCGCAACGTGTTTTCATCAACGCGGAGAATGAAATGCCTCACATCAACCGACACACCGCGCAACAGCACGATGATTTCGTCATAACATTCCGGCTTCACAATCGTCATCGGCACAAGAATCGTCTGCTGCACATCACGGACAAGTTGCAAAATCATCTTAAAATTGATTTCACGCCACAACGGATAGTCTTGGTAATCGTCTTTCCACAGGCTGTTGGGGAAATTGCTTCGGATAAAACTACCCGCGTTTTCAGGGTCGTATATGAATGAACCGGGCAACATTTCGTGAAGCACCTCCACGACAGATGTTTTACCGGCACCATACGCGCCGTTTATCCATAATATCTTGCCATTACACATTCCGCCCGTATACCTCCATCTGCGTCAGCGCCGGAAAAGGCGACGGGTCGTCCGCTTGGATGAGCTTGCTGATTGTCACAGTGCGGAAGCGCTTGGGTTCAAAGGTCAGCACATGCGGCAGTGCGCTTTTTTCCATCGGAAACACAATTTCGTCCCCATTGGAAAATGTGAATGTCGCAGATGTCCACCAATTGTCATGCGGGAAATCCGCCCGGGTGACAAGCGCAATTTGATCCGCCTCAATTTCGCGGCCGAAGTCAATCGTCATCTCCGCATCAAGGTTGCGGTTGATGCCCCAGGACGCATACGGCCATTCTCCATGCGACAGGTTCGCCACAACGCCGTCAATGGCGTTCCGCGCGGCGAAAACGGATTCCCCCCTTGTCTCCACATTCGCGTGGGCATGGGGGAAGCAGCCGACGGCCTCCTGCTGGTCGGCAACATTCTTGGCGAGGTTGCGGTACGCTTTGATTTCATACTCCGCCGCCGCGCGCGCGCGCAGGATGTGCATCCCACCCGCGAATACCTTCGGCGACAGGTTCGCACGCTTCTCCGCAAACGGCACGGGATAGGTGAAGCTGTCCGCCGCCATATACACAAGCGCTTCGCCCAGCGCGTCGTCCAGTTGCAAATGCAAGTATTTCGCACCCGCGCCGGAAGCCAGCGCAATCACATCGCCCAGCGCGTATGTGTGCGCCGCCGCCAAGCACACCTCGTTTGTACCCGTTGCCTCGCAAGCAATTGTCCCGTCCGCACGGAGGATTTGCAATGTCAATTCCATATCATTCATTCCTTTCGTGATATATGTATTGTTTATAGTTTCATCAAAAATCGTTTCAGCTTCCTACGATTCCTGATTGTAATCACCTTCACACTTGGGTATCGTTCCATTTTTTCTATGATCGTCCGGCGGCCTCCTTTCGGAAACTGCCACACCCATTTCAAAAAATCCAAATCCATTTTTTCAGGACAACCATCCGCCATGTCGGCTCTCGTCTTCCCTATACTCGTGAGCCACCGTTTCACAACGCTACCAAGGCACACAAACCGATTATAGTCAAGGAAAATCACGACATCCGCTCTCCCAAGCCGTATTTCCAAGCTGCCGCCGAAATTCCCGTCCGCAATCCATGCAGGTTCTGCCATCAATTTCCGTTGTTTTTCATACCATTCTTCTTTTGGCATTTCAACCCAGCCGGCGTTCCAATATTCTTTATCAAGATGGATGACAGGCAATGCGAGCTTGTCCCCAAGCTGCCGCGCCAGCGTGCTTTTACCGCTCCCGCCGGAGCCGATAATCATGATTCTTCTGCCCAATTCCATTGCCATGCACCATTTCTCCCTCTTGTCCGCAGCAACTTTCCCTTATCATACCAAAAAACCGCATACAAGTCCACCTTCATTCATAAATTGATGGGGAAACCCTCAAAAAAGGAGCTGTCCGAATGTCAAACGGTAAACCCGGCCTTTCTATGAAAAAGAAGCTGCTGCTGTTTTTACTCGCCGCGGAGCTCGTTGTCGGCTTCCTCGCCGGGCGCGTGCTGTATTTGCAAACGGCGGAGGCGGAATTTTTGCAAGCCAAGGCATATGAGCAGCAGACGCGCGACAGGCTTATCACGCCGAAGCGCGGCACGATTTATGACCGCAACATGACGGGGCTTGCCATGACGGAAACCGTCTGTTCGGTAAGCGTCATCCGTGCGCAAATCAAGGACGCGGAAGAAGTCGCGCGCGTGTTGTCGGATATGCTGGAACTGGATTATGATACTGTCCTCGCGAAATGCAAGAAGCGCGTCGCGCTAGAGCGTATCAAAATAAAGGTGAATAAAGTGCTCGCGGATGAAATCCGCGCGCTGCGCCTGCCCGGTGTGATTGTGGACGAGGATGTGCAGCGCGTATACCCGTACGGCTCCCTGGCGGCACAGGTCATCGGCTTCGTCGGCAAGGATAACCAGGGTATCGTCGGGCTGGAAGCGAAATATGATGCGGTGCTGAAGGGCGAGGCAGGGAAAATTTTGACCGAGACGGACGCACGCGGGATTGAACTGCCCGACAGCGACACCATCCGCATNCCGCCCACGCCGGGCGTTTCGCTCATCACAAGCCTCGACGCNACGGTGCAGCGCTANGCNGAGCAAACGATAGCGAAGGCGGTGGAATACAAGCAGGCCAAGCGCGGTCTCATCATACTCATGAACCCGCAAAATGGCGAGCTCCTCGCCGTGGCGAATGANCCGAGCTTTGACTTNAACGAACCCTTTACCGTCAACAATNATGCGCTTGCCGCCATGTGGGATACATTCNCAAATGAGGAACAGATGAATTATCTGAACCAGATGTGGCGAAACTTTGCGATAAACGATACATACGAGCCGGGTTCCACCTTCAAAATCGTCACAGCGGCGGCGGGTCTGGAGGAAAAAGCCGTAACGATGACGGACACATTCACCTGCCACGGCTCCCACACGGTCGGCGGGCGTGCCATCAAATGCTGGCGCTCCCCCCGCAGCCACGGTACGTTGAATTTTGTCGAGGGTGTGCAAAACTCTTGCAACCCCGTGTTTATGATGACGGCGGAGCACTTGGGCGCGGAGCTGTTCTACGAATACATGCACAAATTCGGCTTTTCTTCCAAAACAGGCGTTGACCTCCCCGGCGAGGCGGTAGGCATCATGCACAAGCTGGAAAACGTCGGCCCGGTGGAGCTTGCCACAATGAGCTTCGGGCAGAGCTTTCAGATTACACCCTTGCAGCTCCTCCGCGCGGCGGCGGCCACGGTAAACGGCGGGTACCTTGTCACCCCGCATGTCGCAACAGGATTGGCGGACGGCGAGGGCAACCTCGTGGAAACCTTCGTGTATGACGTGGGTGAGCAAGTGATTTCGGCGGAGACATCGGAATGGATGAAAGAAATTTTAGAAAGCGTCGTCGAGGTCGGCACAGGCAACCGCACCTATTTACCCGGCTACCGCGTCGGCGGGAAAACGGCGACGAGTGAGAAGCTCCCTCGCCGCTCCGGCAAATACATCGCCAGCTTCCTATCCTTCGCCCCGGCGGAGAACCCGCAGGTCATCGCGCTCGTCCTCATTGACGAACCGCAGGGCGCGTATTACGGCGGACAGGTTGCGGGGCCCGTCATGAAGGAGCTGTTGGAAAATGTCCTCCCCTACCTCGGCGTGGAGCCGGTGTATACGGAGAAGGAGCTGGCCATGGACGGCGTGGCGCAAATCTCCGTCCCCAACCTCGTCGGCCTTACGGTTTCCGCCGCACAAAAAACCTTGAAGACCCTCGGCCTCACCGCGGATATTGGCGGCACCGGGCATATTGTAACGAGCCAGCTCCCCCTTCCGGGGGAAATGGTGAACCAAAACGCGAAAATCCTGCTCCAAACCCGGGCGGACGCGGTGGATTTGCCTTGACTTACCCCCGCCCAAGCCGATATAATGATAAGATAGGGATAATATCGCAAGGAGGCTGATAAAATGCTGCTCCATGATATACTGCAAGGCGTCGCGTATACAGAACATCGCGGCGGCAATCCGGACATCATCCATATCACCGAGGATTCGCGGAAGGTTTCCGTCGGTTCTTTATTTATCTGCCATGTCGGCCTGCATTTAGACGGGCACGATTACATTCCCGCCGCCGTGGCGCAGGGCGTTTCGGCTATTGTTTGTTCCAAGCTGCCGAAGCCGCTGCCG
>JGI994J12354_10000292_pt1 | contig 49304 bp, 44 predicted proteins | sample IntmicLarv3ML3BL_FD_12354 | JGI IMG/M metagenome (IMG submission 12354) | reverse complement strand
CCCTGCCGTAACCTTCACGATGTTCGCATTCGCAACGGGCGTTTCGGTGGACACACCACTGCCCCAATCCATCACCTCGGTTGCGAGCGTTAGGGTAAACTCTTCGTCCGGCTTAACACGCAAGGTATCGACCGCGACGCCGCCATTTTTGAAATATCCAAACCTGTCGCTCCAAGTCATCTGGTCGCGTACAGCCGCAAACGCTACGACATCGCCCGAGAAAACCTCTTGCTCCGATGCCGCACTCAGCGGAGTTTCTCCATTTATATAGTAGAACATCATGCCCGATCCGTCGCCCATAAAGTTGCTTGCAAAGCCGCTGCCAAAGCCCAGCTTGCTGTTTATAACCGCAATATCGTCGCCAAACACCGCAATATGCGCCGCTACAAGTACGTCGAGCGCTGTCGCCTTTGCGCCGTTGAAGTCGTCTGCATAACCGTATCGTTCAGAAAGGTCTGCATCTACCGAAAATACCTTACGTGCGATTACAAAGCCTGTATTGTCCGCCTGGTACGAGATACTCACCGAAACGGGCGCACCGGGCTTAATAAAAACGTCGCTCATATCGTATATGCTATTTTCGCCGTTCAGAAATCTGTCGTATGCGATAAGAGCTTGCGCCGCCTGGTCTGTAGCCATACCGTCCGCCGCCTGCTGTGTGCTTATATGCTTAAATCCGCCGCCGGATACCGCAAATTCGAGCAGCGCGGAAACAGGATTGCCGCCCGATTTAACAAAACGCGGGTCTGCCATCGCATCTATACCCAACGCAGACAGTGCCATAATAACCTGCGAGGTGTTTTCCGAAAGTATGCCGTAGCCGCCGTTGCCGTCCTGCATAGCCGACAATACCGCCACCGCGCGGTCGATAACCGCCGCAACCTCTGCGTCGTCCATATACGGTATCAGCGCCTGAATCGCCATCGCCGTAACCTCTGCGCCCGCTGTAACCCCCGGCGCTGTACCCGAAAGCGAGAACCCGCCTCCGCTTATCTCTTGGCTAAGGATATACGCAACAAGGTTTTCGCGCGTTGTCTGAACCGCAGCCGTGCTGTCTGTCGGAATACTGTAATTTCCCGAATCGAACGCAAGAAGCGCAAAAATCGCGCCGTTTACCCCCTGCGCCTTAACCCAGTTTAAATCCGCCAGCGGCGCTGTAAGGTCATATCCGCCAACATCTGTCGCGTCCTTGCCAATCGCTGTTAGGGCAAGGATCAGGCGCGTGTTTTCCGTAGATTTCGCGTCGTGCATCTTTGGCGTATTCGGATACTTTGCTGTATTTGCAACCTCGGCTTCGATTCTGCCGTAATAATCCTCAAAATAGCCGCTCGGTACCATGCGATTCGACCGTGCTAATGCAAGCACCGACCAATCGCCGCCGTTTGTGTCGAATATCGGCGCGGGGACGGTTGCGAGGATGTAATCGAGGGTATTGGCTAATTCCACCTGAACCGCCCCTGCACTCCCGCCATCTGCCATTGCAACTGTTGGCAGCAATGTTATGCTTAATACCAATGCCATAACCAGCGCCAACAACCGTGGCGCAACTTTTGTCTTCATACTTAATCTCTCCAATCGTTTTTTCGCTGCTGTATGCTCTTTTTCAAACAAAAAAGCCACAGCAATCAATATTGACTGCCATGACCGTTTTCTCATGTGCAAATTGCGTTCTCTGCCAACCCAAACAGGGTGTAACGCTCACTTTGCAGGTTTTCTGACTCACGCTATAGAGGATATGTATTGACATATTCCTCGCCGCATATGTTCTGCCTTCTCCGAAATTTTAAGATATTTCTTAAAATTTTATTTCGAATGACTGACTTTCGTCAACGAACACAGCTTCTGCGCTTACAGCAGCGGTGCGGCTTTTGGCTAAGCCGCGCTGTTGGAAATGCATTTCGCCGCATTCCCTTCCCTTTTCATTTCCGGCGGCTTATATTAAACAAAATACGCCGCAGAAACACAAAATGAATTATTTAGTTTTCGGTAATTATGATAACATATACTGCGTTGAAATGCAATATTTTTATTTGACAATATTGCAATATTAGTATATATTAAAAACAGTTTAACACACAGCGGCAATTTTATTGGAGGTGCAGCAATTTGAATAATAATCTGCGAAGTATTGTCAATCGTCATAAAGATGTTATTGCGGAACTCGAAAACGAGGTTAGAAATATAGAAAACAGCGATTTGTCTAAGGAAAACGAACAGCTGAAAGCCGAACTCGAGCAGCTGAGGGAGGCGCATCTGAAATCTGCGCAAACCGCCGAATCGCTTTCCGCTCAAAACGCGAGCCTAAAAAGCGCGTTGTATGAGCAGTTTTACAACGAAAAGCTCAAGGCTGTGAACGCATCTAAGGAAAAGCTGGATATATACTTCCGCGAAAACTCCAACAACGAGATCAACAAGCTTGCCGCTCTTGAAAACAGCATAAAATACCGAATCAGCAGTATGACCTCAATTCTTCAGCGAAATAACGTCGCCTACAGCGATGATATATATCGAAAGCTGGACGAGCTGTCGGCGCAGGTGAATTATAGGATAACAGAGGCACAGGCGCAGTTCGCAAAGAGCCAAGGCGCCTTTTCGGAAACTGAGCGTTCCGCATTTGAAGAACTCAAGAACGAGCAGATTACAGACGCGAAGATGCTTGAACTTGCAAAGAAAAACAATGTCGAGCGGTTTGTGGGGCTCAACATACTCAACAGTATTGGCATACTTCTAATCATAATCGGCGTTATCACCGCCGCTCGCTATACCTATGTTCAGCTCCCGGATGTGATGAAGAGCGTTTTAATGTTTGCACTCGGCGGTGTTATGCTTGGTGCAGGCGAGCTTATGAACAGGAAAAAGCCGAATATATTTTCGCTTGGCATTACCGCAGGCGGCGTCGGTGTGTTTTATGCCGCGCTGGCTACAAGCTATTTCGGGCTGAAAATTATGGGGATGTATCCTGCGCTTGCGCTGTGTATCTTGATAACAGCCGGCACATTTTTCCTGTCTATGCGCTACAATTCGCAGACAATACTCACTTTTGCGCTTGTGGGCGGCTATTTGCCGCTCTTCTCCATAGGCGGCGGCAAGACTATAATTTACGGCGCAATGCTCTACTTTGTGCTGCTGAATCTGCTTGCGCTTATGACCTCGTTTAAGAAAAAATGGTCTGTTTCGGCGTTTGTCGGACTGGCTTTGAATATCATCGGAACAATCTATATCTGCCTCAACTTCAACGGCGATTCCGCGTTAGCCGATAAAATCATACTGACCGCATATATCCTTTTCGCGTTTTTGAACTATACGCTTATACCAATTGTAAGCACATACACAAGCAAGCTGAAATTTCGAAAACACGACACCATTCTGCTTGCCATCAATACGTTTTTCAGCAGTCTCATCATATATGCAACGTTTTATTCGTTTGGCTGGGATAAGCTTACAGGACTGCTCTCCGCTGTCTTCGCCCTCACCTATCTGTCTCTCTGGCGACTTATCAAACGCAAGTTTGGCGGAGAAAAAACCACAGAAGCGCTGTTTGGTCTAACAGGACTGGTATTTACTATATTGATTGTTCCATTCCAGTTTGACAAAGCATGGCTAACGCTTGGCTGGCTCGCAGAAGGTGTCGCGCTCGCAACATACGGAATATTAAAGGACAAAAAGGACTTCAAACGCGCAGGGTTTGCCATAAAGGCGCTGTGTTTATGGGCATTCATGTTCTTTGACGTATTACTGCGTACAGATTACCTGTTTGCATACAAATATCTCGCAATGACGCTCGGAAGCCTAATCATACTGGGGGCGTTTATGCGTAAAAAGACGCTTGCGGACAACTTCCAAAAGCCTTATAAATGCGCCGTTATTGTGAATTTATGGTTTTACACAGTCTATATCTGCAACAAACTGCACGAATTTGTCGGCGCCGGAGCGGAATACAATACGGCTTATCTAACTGCGGCTCTCGCAATCGCGCTTACTTTCGCAATCGCATACACCGCGCCGAGGATTCGGATGCTTTCCGACAAAAGCACAAAGATTATATCCGCCATACTGTATGCGATTGGTGGATTGTGGCTGTTTGGCTTAAACACCATCGCTTCGCCGTATTGTGAAAGTGCCGGTTTGCCTGCGATAATAATCGGCAGCGCGGTTTTGGTTATAATCTCGCTGTTGTCTGTGCTGGCGATGCGCGACTTTATCAAATTCATCGTTATGGAGCGGAAGCTGGGCGTGGAGTGGTATCCGCTGATTGTATCGGCATATTTTGTAATCATACTCACACAGAATCTGATTACCCAATACCATCTATCCTTCACCAGCGCGTGGATCAGCATAATCTATGTACTCACCGCCCTTTTGTGGATACTATTCGGCTTTGTGCGGCGGTACTCGTTTATTCGAAAATCCGGGTTGGGGCTTGCGCTTTTGGCGGTCGCGAAGCTGTTTTTAGTCGACCTCAGAAGCCTAACGCAGGGCTATCAAATTATCTCGTACTTCGCGCTCGGTATAACCCTTGTAGCCATTTCGTTTGTGTACCAGTATTTTAACAAACGGCTGGAGTTGAAGATAGGTTCGGAGGAAGTTGGGGAATAACGTAAATTAGCGCGTACAAAAAATATGTTGACACACATCTCAAAACATGATAATATGATATTATAATAAGATAGAGGTGCGTTTCTCATCAGTATCGATACAGAAGGCTGTCGGCAGCCGCTAATACTGTATTGCGAAAGGGAAAAACGCCGAAGTTTCAAAGCCGCCGTCGGGTTTGAAACTGGGTATATGGTCAACAGCCATATGCTTGTCATCGCGGCATTTGCCACGGTGGAGAGCTATCTGCAATCTTAGTATCAGAAGCAAAATAGTCGGTTTGCTCGATTCACCACAGCTATTTTGCATACTTAGAGATTCGCAGCGGCTCAATTACAGCCGCTGCTTTTTTTACCCAAAAATGCACGGCAAAATCAACTTAAGAGAGGGTTTGGTTATTATGAAAAATTTCAACGTAGCAGTGGTTGGCGCAACCGGCATGGTAGGACAGCGGTTTATATCGCTTTTAGACGGACATCCGTGGTTTACGGTAACCGTTCTCGCGGCTTCGGCTCGCAGTGCCGGCAAGCAGTACGCAGATGTTGTAGACGGTCGCTGGGCGATGTCTACACCCATCCCGGACAGGATTAAGGGCATGACAATACTTGACGCGGTTGCCGACAAGGAAAAAATCGCGGGTATGGTAGACTTTATCTTCTGTGCGGTAGATATGCAAAAGGCGGAGATTAAGGCACTTGAGGAGGCATACGCAAAGCTCGAATGCCCTGTCATATCCAACAACTCAGCGCACAGAGGCACAGCGGATGTGCCGATGATTATTCCCGAAGTAAACCCACAGCATTCGGAAGTTATAGCGGCACAGCGCGCAAGATTATGCACAAAACGCGGCTTTATCGCGGTAAAATCCAACTGTTCGCTGCAAAGCTATGTTCCCGCTCTGCATCCACTCAAAAAATACGGTATAAAAGAGGTCGTAGCCTGCACATACCAAGCGATATCCGGCGCGGGCAAGACGTTTGATACATGGCCCGAGATGGTCGACAACGTAATCCCATATATCGGCGGCGAAGAGGAAAAGAGCGAGCAGGAGCCGATGAAGATATGGGGCGAAATACAAAACGGCGCAATCGTAAACGCAACTGCTCCTGCTATCACGGCACAATGCATACGTGTTGCCGCGTCGGACGGGCATATGGCGGCGGTGTTTGTGAAGTTCGACAACCCGCCGACGATAGAACAGGCAATCGCGGATTGGCGCGCATACAGCGGCGCGGCGCAGGAGCTGAAACTTCCGTCGGCACCGAAGCAGTTTTTGCATTACTTCGAAGAAGACAACAGACCGCAGACCAAACTTGACCGCAACCTCGAAAACGGTATGGCGGTATCGGTAGGACGTGCGCGCGGCGACAGCATATTCGACATGCGCTTTGTATGCCTTTCGCACAACACAGTACGCGGTGCGGCAGGCGGCGCGGTATTGATGGCAGAATTGCTCGCGGCGCAAGGATATTTGGATTAGGGTTTACGCAAAACATATATATAGGAGATGATTCCCATGAAAAACAGACTTTTCACAGGCAGCGGCGTTGCGATCGTCACTCCGTTTACCAATGATGGTATCGATTTCCCCAAACTCGGCAAGCTGATTGACTACCATATAGAAAACAACACAGACGCTATTATCATATGCGGCACAACAGGCGAAGCTTCTACCATGCACGACCCTGAGCATATGGCGGCTATCGAGTTCGCTGTGAAGCATACCGCGGGCAGACTGCCTGTTATAGCAGGTACCGGCTCAAACTATACCAAGCATTCCATCGACCTCAGCAAATACGCCCAAAGCGTTGGCGCAGACGGACTTTTGCAGGTCACTCCGTACTATAACAAGACCACTCAAAAGGGTTTATACGAGCATTTTAAGGCGATTGCAGACAGCGTGGATATCCCCATCATACTCTATAATGTGCCGTCGCGCACAGGTATGAATATCGCTGTGGACACGCTTGCAAAGCTCGCAGAAATCGACAATATCACGTCTATCAAAGAAGCAAGCGGCAATATATCGTATGTGACCGAAATCGCGGCGAAGGTGCCGGAACTGGATATCTATTCCGGCAACGACGATATGGTTGTGCCTGTTATGTCTGTCGGCGGTATCGGCGTAATATCCGTCGCGGCGAATATCATACCTAAGCAGATGCATGATATGTGCGCGCTGTATATGCAAGGCGATGTTAAGGCGGCGCTAAAGTTGCAGCTGGATGCGCTGGAGCTTATCAACAAGCTGTTTATCGAGGTAAATCCTATCCCAATCAAGACGGCGATGAACCTGCTCGGCTGCAACGTAGGCGCACTGCGCCAGCCGCTGTGCGATATGACAGATGCGAATTTAGAGGCGCTGAAGAAGGCATTGAAGGGTTATGGGTTGATGTAGGTGGAGAATTGTTTCACACCAACTGAAAAACAAAGGTCTTGGCATCTGCGGATGCCGCTTGAACGGGTGCATAGTGCCGCAAGCGGCACATTGGGCGCAGTAGCGTTGCGACGCAAGCAGTATGTCGTGCGCGACACACAAAACCTTGGGGCGCCGCCCCAAACCTAATGGCTCGCACAGCGAGACTATGCAATTCTTTTGCAAAAAATTGAGTAAAACCTTTTGAATTGGTTACGACGTAATATACCGAAGGAGAAACAATATGCTAAAGATAATTTTAAATGGTTGCAACGGCAAGATGGGTCAGGTTATCACCCGCCTTGTGGCTGAACAGCCCGACACCGAGATTGTGGCGGGGTTCGATATAAACGATTCTATCGCAAACACATATCCTGTATTCACACAGCCGTCGATGTTTACAGGTGCGGCGGATGTGATTATAGATTTTTCGCATCCGGACGGACTTGCGCCGCTTTTGAGCTATGCGCTCGAACGCAAAATGCCCACCGTTGTTGCCACAACAGGGCTTAGTGCCGCGCAGGCCGAAAGCCTCAAAGCCGCGTCGGAGCAGATACCGGTATTCTTTACGGCAAACATGAGCCTTGGCGTTAATTTGATGATTGACCTTGCGAAGAAGGCGGCAAAGTTGCTCGAAGGCAGCTTTAATATTGAGATTATAGAGAAACATCACAACCAAAAGATAGACGCGCCAAGCGGCACTGCCCTTGCTATCGCCGATGCGGTATCGTCCGTTTTAACAGAAACGCCCGAATATGTATATGACCGCCATTCCAGCCGCAAAAAACGCACCGCTACCGAAATCGGACTTCACGCTGTACGCGGCGGCACAATCGTGGGCGAACACGAGATTATCTTCGCAGGCACAGACGAGATTATCAGCATAAGCCACAGCGCGGCGTCGAAGGAGGTATTCGCAGTCGGCTCAATCCGCGCGGCGTTGTATCTTGCTGGACAATCAGCGGGAATGTATAGTATGGGCGATTTGGTTGAGGCGATGCAGTAACCATAGCAGAAAAGGAGTTGATACCATGAATTCCGTTACAAATATATACATCACTGATGATGTAAGCGTTATAACCATCGACAATATGCCCGCCGATATCGGCGCAATGGCGGAGCTGTTTTGCAATCTTTCAAGCGCAGACGTAAATGTGGATATGATAAGCCAATCCGCCGCACAGAGCGGATGCGTTGCCGTGTCGTTCACCGTTTCCGACAGCGATTTCGCCAAATCCATGGCGGTTATGGGCGATATCCAGCTACAATACGACAAGCTCAACGTGCGTGTCAACGCGGGCAACATAAAACTGTCTGTATACGGCGAACCAATGCGCGAAACGCCCGGTGTGGCGGCGAAGCTGTTCTCTGCGCTTAAGCAGGCTGGCGTCAACATCAAGCAGGTCAGCACCAGCGAGACGGATATTTCCGTGTTGATTGAAGCAAAGGACGGCGACGGCGCGGTTGACGCGGTTAATGCGGCGTTTGAGCTGTAGGATTCGAAATATAATCGAGAAACGGCGGTTCACAAATGTGAACCGCCGTTTTATATACCTAAAACCTAGTTTACTTTCGGTGCCTTGCCCGCATACAATGTAGCCTTCATCGCGCCGTATGTATGTCTGCCCGCAAGGGAAATATCAATCATAATATCAACCTTCGGACCTGTGAAGTACTCTGCTACAACGTCAAACTCCACCTCTGCCTTATACAGATAGTAGTTCTGAAGCGGCATAGAGAAGTGCTTGCCCTGCGCAATGGTAACGCCGTCGGGAGTATACAGGGTGATATCAAGCCAGTGCTGATGCGCTGTTAGTCTGTTATCCCAAACGGAAAGTGTGAGCTTTCTTGGTTCGCCAACGCTGATAAACGGCTCGTCGTGGTAGTTGATAGCCGCCGAGAAGGTCGAGAAATCCTGCTTAACGCAATATGGCGACATCTTTGTAAGCTCTTCGATAGGCAATCCGCTCGGCTTAAACATACCGTTGATATACGGAATATATTCCGGCGATTCAGGACACATCAGCTGGTCAGCGTCCTTCGCAGTTACAGTATAGCCTGTGCCTTCGCCGAGTATATCGCATAATTCGCGGCCCAGGAAGCCCGGTATAGCGCGGAGTACGCGGTCAGACAGCTCGTCTACAGTCTTCGGAACGGTAAGTGTACCGGAGGTATTGTTGATACAGCAGGTAACGATTACACCCGCAACAGGGTCAACCCACTCTTTCGGAAGCGATTTTTCGCCGTGCATAATGCCAAACAGCGCGCCGAGTGTTGCCGCTGTACAATCCGTATCTTCGCCGCAGTTAACAGCGATACACAGGCTCTTGCCGAAGTCGCCTTCGCCGTAAAGCATACCAACCAGCATAAGACCGATATTGCTCGGAGCGTCGAAGCCCGGCTCACCGTATTCATATTCGTCAGATATATCGCGAAGCGGTGTAAGCTGGATGCCGAAGTTGCCCGGCACATCTCTCATTATGCGGTGACGCGCCTCTTTGAAGTCAACGCCTTCCGCATACGAATCCATAGCAATACGTACAGCCTTTGCAACTGCACTGTCCGCAGGGATATATGAAAGACCGATATCTACCAATTTGTTCAAATCACTCTCTACAAACGCCGCGCTCTGAATAGCCGCGCAAAACAGCTCAGCGTGCATACCGTCGCCCGCGTGGTCAACTATAGCATCTTCGTATGCGTAGCGAACTGCCAGCTCTGGCTGACCCGGAGCAAGGCATGCCCACAGCTCGGAACGGATAAAGCATCCGCAGCTGTTGCGGTATGTATTGGAAACATGACCCGCCAACGGCGGCTGCATTCCCGCGCGCATATTCGCCTTGCCGCTGCCATACTCCACCCAGTCGGGTGTGATAAAGCTGAGCCAATAATCACCCAGTATTGATGCATCCACTTTTCTGCCGAATTTTTCCACAGCATGGAGCCATACGAGCTGCAAATCAAGGTCGTCGTTTGGCGGGGGACCTGCGCTCAAATCCTGTGTGTAGAATGTAACGTCAAATGTGCCGCGTTTTGCCTCAAACGGTGCGCCAAGCACGCCGCCGATGTTTTTACCTTGCCAGCAACCCCTGATCTTATCAGTAAGTTGTTCAAATGATAACTGCATTGTAACCTCCATCTGTCCGCATATGGACAATATAGTTTTTAGTAAAAAAACGGTAACTTCGCTCGAAAATATCGTTTTTTCACACTGCTTATTGCGAGTATACCAGATATTCAGCAGATAAGTCAATAGGGTTTTTTACTATGTTTTACGACATCATAATACAGCGCGATTTTCTTGCTGGAAATTCTTGCGTTATCGCTAAAACTGTGGTATTATACTAATATTCAATAAAGGCAAATATACGAATAAAATATTCCGCACCGGCTATGAAAGGATCATTATATTATGAAAAATTTTGTATTAAAACTCACAGCAATATCCCTTGTGCTGATAACCATTTTTGCATACGCGCCATTCACTGCGCAATTTGCAGCAGCAGAACAGTTCGACCTCAACAGCGCTATAGCCGACACAGCGGTATACCTCACAAACGCCGTGCCCGCGCCACAAGCCGACGCTGTTGGCGGAGCATGGACAGTTATCTCCCTTGCGCGCAGCGGCGAAGCTGTGCCGGATGGCTACTTTGAAGGCTACTACACCTCTCTTTGCCGCACCCTTAACGCAAAAGACGGTGTGTTAAACGAAAGACGATACGACGAGTATCCCCGCACCATACTCGCGCTTGCCGCGTTGGGCTACAACCCAAGCAATATGGCAAAGCACGACCTTTTGCTGAATCTTTCGGATTTTGCCAGGGTGTCTGTACCGGGCGTTGGAGGCTCTGTTATGGCGCTTATCGCGCTAGACAGCGCGGCATATGATATCCCGATTAATGCAAAGGCGGCAAGGCAGGCGCGCAGAGATCTGTATCTTGCCGACACGCTTTCTATGCAGCTGCCGGACGGCGGATTTTCGGCAGATGGCATTGCTTCCGACCCTGCCACCACAGCTATTGTATTGCAAGCGCTTGCGGGCTACACCCAGCGCGACGATATAAAAATCGTGCTTAACCATGCGATAAAATACCTTTCAGAAGAACAGCAAAGCAGCGGCGGCTTTGGCGGCAACGACCTCGAAGCCTGTGCTCAAACGCTTATAGCGCTATGCGAATTAGGAATAAACGTTAACGATAGCCGTTTTGTTAAAGACGGCAACACCTTGCTCGGGCGTTTGGCGGCATACTACAAACCGGGGCAGGGATTTTCGCACACTATAGGCGGCGCGAGCAATATATCCGCTACCGAGCAGGCGCTGTGCGCTATGGTTGCGGTTCGCCGCGTTAACCAGGGCAAACCAACGTTATACCATATGGTAGATGTGAAAAAACTAAGCAATCCCGATTGGGAGTCTGCCGATTATGAGCCTGTTGATTCGCCCGTCATCGACCCTAATATCATTGACGATACGCCCATCGACGATAACCCAATCGACAGCGGTCCGATCGACGATACGCATGACGATACGCCGATTATAGACATATCGCCCAAGTTCGGACTGCCCGGCAAGGATAAAAACGTAATGCCTATGCCTGTATCTGCGGCAGAGCGAACCTTCGAAGATATCGCCGCGAACGACAGCAAAACCGCGATATTAAACCTGGCGGCAAGGGGCATCATTAACGGCAAAACCGACATAGCTTTCGACCCTGACGCAACGATGACACGCGCCGAATTTGCGGCGATCATCGTGCGCGCTATGGGTATGGAGCCTATGACAGCGCAGATTGTGTCGCTCGACCAAATATTTGATGATGTCGCTTTAGACGCATGGTATAGCGATTATATTAAGGTTGCATATCACTACGGCATTATAAAAGGCACATCCGCGTCCGCATTTTCGCCAAACAGCACGATTACAAAAGAGGAAGCGGCGGTTATGATTGAGCGCGCCGCCGAGCTTTGCGGTATGTACACATACATGCCCGAGGATGAGGTATTTGAAATAATCTCTCACTACGCTGATTCTGAGGACGTTGCAGGCTGGGCATTGCCGTCTGTAACCATGTGCTTCAAATACGACCTCCTGCCGCAGTCTGCAACAGCGATTGCGCCGAAATCGGAAGTACGCAGATATGAGATAGCGGAGATGGTGTTTCGGATGCTTAAGGTCTGTGATTTGATTTGATAAACGGCATTGCTGGTTTAAATCATTTGTAGGGTCGCCCCTACAAACACAAAAGATGAGGTTTAGCGTGAAAGGACTACAAAAAAATAGAAAGGATGGCGCGATGCCCATGCACTTCTCATTTTCAATTTGTGCATGTCCTCGCGCATGGGCTTTACTATGCAAAAAATATTGATGGTAGCCATGGGTATGGATATCGGCGGCGCGGAAACACATGTGCTGGAGCTTTCCTGCGAGCTGAAACGTATGGGCTATGATATTATTCTGACCTCCAACGGCGGCGTGTATGAGCGCGAGCTTGCAGAAGCGGGCATCCCGCATCACACACTCCCCTTGCACAACAAAAATCCATTTAACATGCTGCGTTCGTTTTTCGGTCTGCGCAAGATTATCAAGCGTGAGCAGGTCGATATTGTACACAGCCACGCGCGTATACCGTCGTTTCTGTGCGGTATCCTGCAAAAGCGCATGAAATTCCCGTTTATCACAACCGCACACTGGGTGTTTAGCACAAGCGGTTTGCTGAAATACCTCACCAACTGGGGGCAGAAGACCATCGCAGTGAGCGAGGATATCAAAACCTATCTGATGGACAACTACGCTGTACCGGCGAGCGATATCAAGGTCACAATCAACGGCATAGATACTGATAAATTCTCTGAAAACATCGATTCCGCCGATGTTTGCAAGGAGTTTGACCTTGGCGACGACAAACGCCGCATTGTGTATATCAGCCGTATGGACGACGACAGAAGCCTTGTCGCGTTCCATCTTTTGCAGATTGCGAATCGGCTCGACAACGAGATAGAAAACCTCGAAATTGTCATTGTAGGCGGCGGCAACTCGTTCGACAGGCTTTCGATGCTTTCGCAGGCTGTTAACCTTGGTGCAAAGCGCGAGCTGGTTGTGCTCACAGGCGCAAGAACAGATATTAACAAGTTTATTAGCACAAGCGAGATATTTATAGGCGTTTCGCGCTCTGCGCTGGAGGCAATGTCTGCCGCGAAGCCTGTTATTGTGGCTGGAAACGAGGGGTATATCGGCATATTTGACCACGACAAGCTGCCGATAAGCATCGAAACAAACTTCACATGCCGCACATGCCCGCCTCCGACAGAGGAGCAGCTGTATGACGATATTATCACGCTTATGTGCAAGAGCGACGAGCAGGAACGTGCGCGTTTGGGTGCGGTTTCGCGCCAAACGATACTCGACGGATACTCTGTTCGGCGTATGGCAGAGGATTGTGTTGCAGAGTATAAATGCCTTCCGCCGCATGGCAAGATTGATGCCAAAACCAGCTACGATGTGCTTATATCGGGCTATTACGGTTTTAAAAATAACGGCGACGATGCGCTTTTGTGGGTGATAATCGAAAGCCTGAAGGAGCGTATGCCCGGCGCGAGCATCTGTGTGCTGTCAAACAAACCTGCCGAGACGCAGAAGACTTATGGTGTGTCGGCTGTTGGCAGATTCAACTTTGCGAAAATATCGAAGATTATGAAACACACAAAGCTGCTGATTAGCGGCGGCGGTTCGCTTATACAGGATTACACGAGTACGCAGTCGCTTATATACTACACCTCCATTATCAAAATGGCGCAAAAACGAGGGCTAAAGACCATGCTGTATGCCAACGGGATTGGTCCTGTTAATAAGCCGGGCAATATAAAACGCGCCGTTGCGGTTTTAAACAAGATCGATTTGATAACCCTGCGCGAGCCTGAGTCTGCGCAAGAGCTGAAACGTATGGGCATCATGCGCGGCGACATTGTCATTACTGCCGACCCTGCGTTTTGCCTAAATTCCGCTTCGGACAGCCGTATAGACGAAATATTCCGCAATGCGGATATCCCCGTCGGCGCAAAGATGGCGGGTATTTCGGTACGTAATTGGAAGGAACACGATATATCGTTTGAGCATACTATCGCAAAAGCGTGCGACTATATCAGCCGCAGTCTGAACCTAACATGCGTGTTTTTAGTTATGCAGCAACCCAACGATATGAATATTTCGCATAATATCATAGAGCGTATGCAGTGTGATTCGTTTATTATAACAGAGGATTTGAGCGATGCCGAGATGCTTGGCGTTGTGTCTACAATGGATATACTGCTCGGCGAACGGCTGCATTCGCTTATCTATGCCGCCGCCGCAAGCGTACCGTTTGTGGGCATTGCATATGACGCTAAGATCAACAGCTTCATCAACTACCTTGAACAAGATAACTATGTTCCGCTTAGCGAACTGAACTTCGAAGCCCTGCGTGGGCATATTGACACATGCTTTAATCATTTGAGCAACCAAAAGGCGACGTTGGCGGAAAAGGCGGAGCAGATGCGCAGTCTTGCACAACAAAACGCCGATATGGCTGTTCAGCTGATATGCGGCGAAGACGATATTGACACAGATAAAACGAAAGGGAATTAATATGAATCGTATAATGGGAATTGACTACGGCGACGCCAGGGTTGGTATTGCCGTTTCGGATTTATTGGGTATCACTGCGCAGGGTGTGGAGACGATACAAAACACCGGACGCAAGGCGCTGTTTGGGCGGCTCGCGGAGCTGATCGCGCAGTATTCGCCCGAGACAGTGGTGATTGGCTTGCCGAAAAATATGAATGCCACACTTGGCGACCGTGCGCAAAAGTCGTATGATTTCGCGGAACGGCTGAAAGATATATACCCGGGCAATATCGTCTTCTTCGATGAACGGCTCACAACCGTAAGCGCCATACGTGTGCTGAACGAAACAAACACGCGCGGTAAGAAGCGCAAAAACGTTGTAGATACTGTTGCGGCAGCGGTTTTGTTGCAAGGGTTTATGGATTCCAAGCGCTGAATGCGCGGAATTCATAAACCCTTTGCGTATCATGGATGCCTCGCGCTAATTGCACGCCGACCTACTTTTTCGTTACACCCTCTCTATTCGCACCGTCCGCATTCTTCTTTCTGCGTTCATTTTTCGCTCGCAGCTCCATCTTCGACTCGCCTTCTATAACAGATTCTGTGATATCCTCGGCGATTTCCATTACATATTTCGGCACATTGATTTCGTTTTTCATAACATGTCCTCTCCCTGTTTCTTGTACTTTTTAATAGTATATTCATTATTATTTTTTTATATTAATCCTTTTTTATGCAATGATTTGAATAATTGGTTGTCATTCTGAACGCAGTGAAGGATCCTTCGCCGGAGTAATATCCTTCGCTCCGCTCAGAATGACACGCAAAAAAGAGTCCGAAAATATCGAACTCTTTGCTCAAATTCCAAATATTATCAAATTTTAACCGTTCCGCTATACACCCTGCCGCTTTCGGCTTCAATCGTTACAACTGTGCCGCTTTTCAGCAGATGCGTTGCGTTATTCGCCCCATATATCACCGGTTTGTCGAGCGTAAGTCCAACCACTGCGCCGTGCGCTGTAGAGCTTGTAGATTCTATAATAAGCCCCGACGCACGCTTTACTATGGGCAGCAGGTCATTGCTTGTGTCGCGTATAACCAAGATATCGCCGTCGCTGAACTTTTGAAGCGCCTCTGCCGCGTTGTCGCACACACATACCGGCGCAGACGCGGTTTTGTTTGTAATACCCTTTGCCTTCAGCAGGATATGACCCACGATTGCAACCTTCAAGATATTGGTAGTCCCTTCCACACCCAGCGGAAGCCCGGCTGTGATAACAACCATTTCGCCGTTGCTCACAACGCCGCCTTCAACCGCCTTTTCCACAGCTCGCTCAAACAGCGCGTCGCTGTCTTCCATATTTTCCACATACATTGGTATAACGCCCCACGATAGGCACATAAACTGCATAGACTTGCGCTGGGAAGTACAGCCGATTATAGGGCAAACCGGGCGGTATTTCGATATCATCCTCGCCGTTGTGCCGGACATTGTAAGCGTTATAATGGCGGCGGCGCCAAGGTCGTGCGCCGTTGTACATGTAGCGTGGCTGATCGCGTGCGTAACGTTTGCATAGGTCGGCATCTCATACATACTGAAACGGCTCTTGTAGTCGATATCCTCCTCTGTCTTCGCCGCAATACGCACCATCGTTTCCACAACCTCGACGGGATATTTGCCCACCGCCGTTTCGCCAGACAGCATGATAGCGCTTGTGCCGTCGTATATCGCGTTGGCAACGTCGGTTATCTCCGCTCTTGTCGGGCGAGGGTTGGTTATCATAGATTCCAGCATCTGCGTTGCTGTGATAGCCGGTTTACCTGCATCCAGCACCTTTTTTATAATCATTTTCTGGATCGACGGAATCTCTTCAAACGGAATCTCGACTCCGAGGTCGCCGCGGGCAACCATAACGCCGTCGCTCACCTTTATGATTTCGTCGATATTTTCCACACCTTCAAAATTTTCGATCTTGGCGATAATGCGTATGTCGCCGTTGTATTCGTCTACAATTTTTTTCAGCTCCAGTATGTCGGCGGCGCTTCTTGTAAACGAAGCGGCGATAAAGTCGAATCCGTTTTCTATACCAAATTTGATATCGTTTATATCATTCTCGCGCAAAAACGGGATATTCAGCTTAACAGAAGGCACATTCACACTCTTGTTGTTGGATATAACGCCGCCAACTGTTACGCGGCAGATGATATCTGTCTCGCTCTTTTCTATAACCTGCATCTGCACCAGACCGTCGTCTATCAGCACCATATTGCCCACAGATATCTTCTGCGGCAGCTTGTCGTACAGCACCTGAACCTTTTCGCTGCTGCCGGACGTGGGTTGGGTTGTAAGCACAAAAACATCGTCTTGCTCCAGCTTTGCCTTGCCATCCTTCAGTGTGCCAATACGAACATCCGGACCTTTTGTATCTAGCAGCAGCGCCATTGGCACACCCAGCTTTTCGCTTGCACGGCGTACATCTTCGGCGCGGCGTTTGTGTTCCTTGTATGTGCCGTGCGAAAAGTTGATTCTGGCTACATTCATGCCCGCTAGTATCATCGCTTCTAATATGTTGTCGCTGTCGGTAGCCGGACCAAGCGTACAAACTACCTTTGTTTTAATATGTTCCTTCATTTTTATATTCGTTCCTTCCTATTAGGCAAGCCACAAACTCCCCATTATAATATGTATATTATATATCAATCGTTGAATTTTAGCAATACCTTGCAAGAAATCTTTTGCTTTTTCTGGGTTTTAACGTATGATCTTGTATGAAAAAAGCCGCAGAAACTTTAGTTGTTAACCGCAGTTTCTTTGGCTTTTGTTATGCTATATGGTTATTGCAGCAGTTCGATAATGAGATATGCACTATCTCATATTGCTTTCATACTGCGATATCATCTTTTTGAACGTGTGACCCGTACGACTTTTGAGTTTGGAGATATATTTTTCCGTGGATTCTCCTGTGAATATCTTGATTTCAAGCCTCATAGCATCGTTTTCGTCAGGGGTTACATAAATCCTATCAATGTACTTTGTGACAAACTCTTTGTTGATAATTCCGTTTTGCGCGTCACGCTCGGCTTCGTGCAAAACCTTTCGGATAGTGTCGATATGCCGTTTGAACTCGTCACGAGAATTAAGCTGTTCTTCAAGTTCAGAAAGTTCAAATTCTGCTTGCTCTATATTTTTGGTACACTCGTTGTTCATGGAGATGAAGTCTTTATCAGAGATTTGACCTGTTGCATTGTGTTCAAGCAGCTTGCTCTTTTTCTTGTTTTCGGTATCAATCGTCTTTTTCAGCTTTTTAATCTCTTTGGCGAGGTTGTTACTTTCCTCCAAGGTCTTATACATCTCGATATAGCTTTCAATCAGCTTTTCGCTGTCAGCAGAGGTTTCCTTGAACAGTTCAAACAAAATCGGTTTCAGCTCATCCTCATAAATCGCAAAGGATGGACAGGAATCAGCACCGTTGTTGATTTTGCCACTACATACCCATTTGCTGTTGACCTTGCCCGTTTTATCTTTCGAATCACGTCGATAATATGCCTTCCCGCAGTGGGTACAGAACATTTTCCCTGTCATTAGATTTGCATGATTGCATTGATTTTGTCGGTCTTTTACATCCTTGCTGCGTCGGCTCAGAACCGCGTTCGCCTTATCCCACAATTCCTCGCTGACAATCGCCGGAACGATATCGCCGCTCTCATCCTTGAACATCACCCATTCCTCCGGCGGCAGGAACTTTTGCTTTTTGGTGAACATATCCACGATTTTTACTTTGTTGCCAACATAGTACCCCTTGTATTTCGGGTTTGAAATGGTGTTGGACATGGTAGAATGGCTGATTTTATTACCGTTACGATTGCGGTATCCCCTGTCCCAAAAGACTTTCTCGATCTGACTCATGCTATATTCATCTGTGGCGTAAAGCTCGTAAAGCTCACGTACCATAATCGCTTCTTCTTCGTTTATGACAAGCTTCTTATCCTGCTTGTCATAGCCAAACATACGGCTGTTGCCAAGTACAACACTATTTTTAATCGCCTGCTGATGTCCAAACTTTATACGGCTTGACAGCTTACGGCTTTCATCTTGTGCGATACTCGCCATAATTGTGAGCCGAAGCTCACTGTCATCATCAAAGGTATTGATATTATCATTCTGAAAAAACACGCCCACATTACTCGCAAGCAGTTGGCGCGTGTACTGTATGCTGTCAAGCGTATTACGCGCAAAACGGGAGATTTCTTTAGTGATAATCATATCAAACTTGCCGCTCTCGCCGTCATTCACCATATTATGAAAATTCTCACGCTTTAGCGTAGAAATACCGGACAAACCCTCGTCAATATAGCCCTCAACAAATGTCCAGTTTTTGTTGTTCTTGATAAAATCACGGTAGTATGAAATCTGATTATCAAGCGAATTAAGCTGTTCGTCTTTTTCACTTGACACACGGGCATAAAAAGTTACCCGAAGCGGCATATCATAAATTGATTTCATCCTCATATCTTGTCTAATTGCGTGAACATCCATTTGTGCTCCCCATTCGATTCGTTACATCATTATTTAACTACGCATAGTATATCATATAAAAATCAAAAAATCAAGTTGATTTTTTCTTTATTTTGGTGTATAATATTATTAATCAAAGAATTTGAGGTGATTTTTATTATGAAAAAAAAATATTCTATTGAAGAGACAACCCGTGTTGAGCGTGAAAAGATAGCTATTGATGCACTTGGCTTGTCTACTCTTGATGCGGATATGCCTTCCGATGATACAATGGCTTTAATGAACGAGTATGTTGAAGGCAAGCGTGAGCTTGCTGACATTTTACAGGAAACAATTCAAAAATACACGGTGCAAAGAGTATGAGAGATCCATACTTGTACGATGATGCCGATGTTTTGCAAAATAAGCTGAATATTCGGGATGAAAAGCTGTTAGACCGTGCCGAAAGCGACATCACCTACATTAAGTTTGCAAACATTGAGGAACTGCTAACCGATACCTTTGATGTTGCCTTTTTACAGAGTGTTCATAAATATATTTTTGAAGATGTTTACGATTGGGCTGGAAAGTTCCGCACTATTGAAATGACAAAGGGCGAACGAGTTCTCGGCGGCGACACTGTCCGTTACAGCTATCCCGATAATATAGATGTTGAATGTAAATCCGTATTAAACGAACTTAATGCTGTAGACTGGAAGCATTTAAGTATGCAAGACACTGCTGAAAAATTCGCAAACCTAATTGCGAAGCTGTGGCAAATCCATCCATTTAGAGAAGGGAATACAAGAACGGTTATAACCTTTGCAACACTGTTTGCAGGCAGTCACGGTTTCGCTATGGATAAGCAACTTTTAAATGACAGTGCCTCATACGTTAGGGATGCTCTTGTAAAGTCCTCAGATGGCGAATACTCGGAGCATCATTATTTAGCCAATATTTTCTACGATGCAATAAAACAAGGATAATAGTTAGCCCCTCTTGCAAATAGATGCAGGAGGGGCAATTCTTTATCTGCCAATCTCTTGCCCCTGTTTCTTCTTAGCAGGAGCGTGGCAGTTTGTGCTGATTAAGTTTTTCATTTTATTACGTTCGGTTTCGGTGATGACGCCTTTGTCATATAGGTAGCTGTTATAATAGTTAAGCCAAATTTGATTTGCGATTGATTTCTTGTTGCTCGTTTCCAAAAGCCACGCCTCCTTCCTGTGTTTAGTATGTGTGCGTTTGGGGATTTTATACAATTTATCGTTCCTGTCCTTTTTGTGGTGCTTGCTGTATTTTTTCAACCTCCGGTGGTTTTCACATAATATCGTCAACCGTTTCAGCTAAGCGATTCGGTGCTCGTTCCATTGCCTTGTAATATTTCATTTTTCCGATTAAGCTCTTGCCATTGTAAGACTCCACCTGTTTTTCGAGTCCGAATATTTTTTGGAACAAACCGGATATTTGTTCCTTCAACTCGGATATAGTATCTTTTAGCTTTTTTATAATACCGCGAGATTTCAAACCCTCTTTGGCAAGCTCCGATAGTTTCTCCCAGTTGGCGGGAGATAAAGGAATATCACCCAGGATAGTGCACTTATCGCCTAACCGCTCGATGCTTTCGATAGTAGCGACGGCTTTCTTAGCTGGAGTGATTTTTTGCTCCAAATCGTCAAGTCGCTTTGTTTTCTTTGCAACCTTTTCGTCAAGCACAGCAACGGCGGTTTCCTTTTCGTCAGCAATGGTAGTCATTGCTTCCGCACGTTCCGCTTCCTTTTTGGTCTTATACTCCAAATCGGTCAAATGCTCCGCTGTACTGCCACGCTCACCACGCTCGAAATTCTGAAACCCTGCATCTTTCATGTGCTGATAGAATCTGTCTTGCAGTAATGAGTAAGAGTTTATCCACGCTCCATTCTCACCCCTAAACCTCGGCCACTTCTTCGAGTGGCTGACTTGATTGATAACTTCCTTGACCGTGCCGATAAGTTCCTTGTCCTTGCACTTTTTCGTCCATTTAACCTCTTTTTCAACCACCGGAATATATGTGACGTGCAGATGATAATGGTAGACATCTCGCCCCAGTTTTTCTGAAACCGCTTTGTTCACTTCATCGGCGTGCATGATTGCCGATAAGATGTACCGTTCATCCCCGGCTTCTTTTATCGCCAGTCGGTAAGCTTCTTCGTAAAACCGTTTGGCGAAATCGTAACCTCCATTTTCTTCGAAATATGAGGTGTTAACATCAAAAACCATCTCATCAATAATCTTTGCATCTGCTCTTTGACCTCTAGTGCTGATAATACCGTCTGAGAGAAGCTTATCAAACGCTTCGATGTATGTGCCCTCGCACCGGCGGAAATGAACCTTCATAGGTGAACGGTCAAGTCTAATATCGGCATTTGAGTAACATTCGTTCTTTCGCTCATTGTGCCGTTCTCGAATATTAACGCAGGAACGAGTATACGGTTCATTGCGAACAACGGTTTTATTTGCCAATGACATTCCTCCTTTCAAAAATAATTCTGTTGACTTTTATCGAAAATCGTGATAATATGAATAATATCATTCGCGACCTTGAATATTCACGACGCACAATATTCGTGTTAAACGTATTGTACACGAATCTTATACGTCGTGTCAAGTCTTTTTTTAAACTTTTTTTAGGAGCGTTGTTTTTATGGCTAATTTTTCTGATAGACTCAAGGAATTACGCAAAGCAAAAGGTATTACTCAAAAACAAATGGCTGAAAAATTTGATATGACAGAAAGAAACTATCAACGATTAGAAGCCACCGATACACCGAGCAACGAAACGTTAATTAAGTTTGCAGATTTTTTTGATGTTCCTACTGATTACTTATTAGGTCGCGATAAATTTTGGCAAAATAAGGATTGGCATATTGTCGTCAAAATGCCGCCGAATATTTTTGGTACGACCGATGAAGAACTGGCTGAAACGGAAAGAAAGGCAAAAGAAAAATGGGAGAAAAGCAACAAGGTTCGCAAGAAGAAATAACCCTCGAAACGTGCACCATATCCCTTTCTGTGAAAGTATATGACCCACTCTGACACTTTCGGCAAGCCGCAAAGTGCCGTGGGCTCTCCGAGGGGAAAAAGTCGCTTGCGAGCGACTTGAGTCGTCTGCGGAAGCCTCAAGCGTACTGCGAAAATAATATTGCTTCCGCAAATTATTTTCTCGTACGCAAAAGAACAAGGACAAAAACATCTCGTCTACTCGACGATATATTTCATCTTGTTCATTAAAAAATCCATTATGTGAAAGCGAGGGATTGTATGCCAAAACATAATTTCGGCGGAAACTGGACGGTTGAAAAGCTTGATATTTTTTCAAGTTATTTATCTTTCTATATAAATGCTCTCAAAAATCAACCTTTCAATAAAATTTATATTGATGCATTTGCCGGGAATGGTAAAATTATCGTTGGTAGCACAGAGGAAGAAATTAATGGCTCGGTTAGACTTTCGCTAAATAGTGAGAATAAGTTTGATAAGTATATTTTTATTGAAAAGAAAAAGGTGTTTGCTAAAGAACTGCAAGAAATTGTGAATAATGAGCATGTTGATTTGAAAAGCAGAATTACAGTAAAAAATGAAGATTGTAACCAAGCACTAAAAGAAATATGTCAATCAACCGACTGGAAAAGTAATAGGGCAATTCTATTTTTAGACCCTTATGCGACAGAGGTCGAGTGGAATACCCTAAAAATGATTTCAAATACGAAGGCTATTGATGTTTGGTATCTGTTTCCCTTTAGTGCTGCCCAACGAATGATGAAAAATGACGGTAAGATTGATGAAAAGTGGAAATTAAAACTAAACAAAATATTCGGAGATGACGGATGGTTTGATAAGTTTTATGTTTCTGATCCTCAAATTTCTTTGTTTGGGGATGACAATATGATTATCTGAATACATATGCGAACGATTGGAAACCATATTCCCTGCCGTTGCAAAGAATCCTCGTCTTTTGTATAATACAAAAAACAGTCCGTTATTTTTATTTTGCTTTGCCGTTGCAAACGACAATCCAAAAGCGATTGGGCTTGCGATGAAAGTTGCCGACCATATCTTGAAGAATACTGGGAGGGATACATGATGAACAAGATATTATGTTCAATGGAACGAAAAACCCTACTTTATAAAACGGGTGTTGAGTATGGCGATTATACAATCAATCACGTACAGGGATGTTCGCATGGGTGCAAATATCCTTGCTATGCGTTTCTGATGGCAAAGAGATTTGGGAAAGTTAAAACCTATGAAGAATGGGTAGAGCCTGTTATTGTATCAAATGCTATTGAGCTCCTTCAAAAAGAAATCCCAAAGATGAAAAACAAAATCGCATCAGTGCATCTTTGTTTTACAACAGACCCATTTATGCATGAATATGATGAGATTGGCGAAATGAGTTTAAAAATACTTGCAATGCTTAACGCTGCTGATATAAAATGCACGGCACTCACAAAAGGGTTGTTGCCGTTGGAGCTTGCCAAACTATCAAAAGAAAATGAATATGGTATTACATTAATTTCTTTGAATGAAGAGTTCAGAGAAGAAATTGAGCCGGGCGCAGCTCCATATGTAGAAAGAATTAGTCGTTTGAAAGAATTGCATGATTTAGGATGCAAAACGTGGGTTAGCATAGAACCCTACCCTATCCCCAACATTATTGAACAGGATTTTACAGAAATACTTAATGCAGTTTCGTTTGTGGATAAAATTATATTTGGACGAACCAACTATAATGCGGAAATTTCAAAATACAAAGAACATAAATCTTTTTATAACGAGTTAAGTGATATTGTTATTGGATTTTGCACTGAAAGCAACATCAACTATCATATTAAGGATGGAACGAAAACAAATTAGTAGTTACTCCATTTCCTGTTCAAGCTCAATGAAATATGTAATGAAGGAGTGAAATAATGGCAACAATAAAATCTGTTGAAGAAAAGGTTGAAGATTGCGGCAAGCAAAGCCTTAAATCATATAAACTCAAATACTTCTCAAAAACCGAAAGCGTTAATTCGGAGATAGATAACGCAATGAAACAAGCACCATCAAAGAGCGGTGGTGGTGGCGGCAATTACCCCGATATTCGCTTGCTTTTAACTGCCACAACAACAAAAGCCTATCCGATTATGATTGAGGTTAAAGGCACGCGAGGCAAGCTCATCAAACTAAATGCAAATGGTGAGATTGATAACACCACAAAAAGCGGTGAGCCGAATTACAAAAATATCAATGAATTTGCCGTGAATGGTGCGGTTCACTATGCTAAAGCTATCCTTGATTTTACTGAAAGTTATAAAGAGGTTATAGCCATAGGAATTAACGGCTACGAGGAAGCAGGCGCACTTAAAACCGAGTTTGGCGTTTATTATATGTCTGCCGATAACCTCTGCATACCCAAAAAGGTTGCCGACTATTCTGATTTATCCTTTTTAGCACCTGATAATTTCAATGACTTCATTAAGCAAGTTGAACAATTGAAGCTTACACCCGAAGAGGTAGAAACGCAAAGCCGCAAGATTGAGGAAAAAATAGAAACAAGTTTGAAAAGTCTAAACCAATCCATGCAAGATGATTTGCAGATTTCCGTGGGTTCACGTGTTGAGCTTATTACAGGGATGATTATGGCAGGGCTTGGCGTTCCAAACAAAGTTGCACCGCTTGAGGTTTCCGACTTTAAAGGTCAGACCGGACAAAATACAAATGACGGCAAGGTTATCATAAACAAAATATCTGATTTTTTGACCGAGCGTGACCTTCCGCAAGAGAAAAAGGATATGATCGTCAACGACCTTTCCCGTGTATTTATACATTCGGGGTTATATAGTCCGAACAACGGTGAAAGTAAGTTGAAGGTGGTATATACAAGAGTTAAGGCTGAAATATTGCCGATATTCACATCGAGCCATCATCTGGATTTTACGGGGAAACTGTTTAACGTCCTAAACGAATGGGTCGATATTCCCGATTCTGATAAAAATGATGTTGTTCTTACACCGAGATATGTTACAATGATGATGGCGAAGCTTGCAAAGGTTGACCGAAATAGCTTTGTTTGGGATTATGCTACAGGTTCAGCCGGATTTCTAATATCTTCAATGAAGCTGATGATAGAGGATGCGGAGCAGAATATAAAAAGTCCATCAGCTACACAAGAGAAAATCGCAGAAATAAAAATTAAACAACTGCTTGGTATCGAAAAACGCTCCGATATTTACCTGCTCGCCGTTCTAAATATGATTTTGATGGGCGATGGTTCAACAAACATTCTCCATAAAGACTCGCTTCGTGATTACACAGGCAAATATGAACAGGGCACAGAAAAAGACAAAGAGTTCCCGGCGAATGTATTTCTATTAAACCCACCATATTCTGCTGAGGGCAAGGGCTTCATATTTGTGAAAAAAGCACTTGAAAGAATGACAAGCGGACGGGCAGCAATTTTGATTCAAGAAAACGCAGGGGCGGGCAATGGGTTGCCGTTCACGAAAGAATTACTTGAAAAGAACACATTGCTTGCAAGTATACATATGGCAGATATTTTCAGAGGCAAAGCAGGCGTACAAACTGCCGTATATGTCTTTGAAGTTGGAAAAGCGCATGATACAAAGCAAATTGTTAAATTTATTGATATGTCTAATGACGGATATTCGAGGCAAAATCGCAAAAAATCAGGGCTTGATGTAAACCTTCGTAATACCGACCATGCGAGCGAGCGTTATCAAGAAGTCGTTGACCTTGTAAATTATGGCAAGATATATCTGAATTACTTCACCGAAGATGAGTACATAGAAGATACAATAACACTTGACGGCAACGATTGGACGTTCAACCAACATAAGAAAATTGACACTGTGCCGACCGAAGCGGATTTCATGAAGGTTGTCAGTGAATATCTCGCGTGGGAAGTCGGGCAAGTATTGCGAGGTGAGCGGAATGAATAAGTTCAAACAATTTGATATTGGCGGGGAAAAAGGCGTTTTTGATATTGTCACACCTCCTAAAAGATTCAATGCGAACACTGTGAAATTTGGTGGCAAATATCGTTATGTTGTTCGTAGCGACAACAATAATGGCATACGTGGCTACATTACTGAAGATGAAAAATATCTAAGTCCGGCAAATACCATCAGTTTTGGACAAGATACAGCAACTATGTTTTTTCAAAACGCACCATATTTTACCGGTGATAAGATTAAAATATTCAAATTAAGAAACAGAGAATTGACTCGTGAAATAGCTATTTACTTGATTGCAGTTATGAAAAAAGCTTTTATTACATTTGCGTGGGGAAGAACTTCTTTCAATGTGAAAGTATTAGAAGCAGTGAAAATATCCCTTCCTGTCACTGCAAGCGGTGACATCGATTTTCCGTTTATGGAAAACCGCATACGCGAGCTCGAACTCGCTCGCATACGCGAGCTCGAACTCGCTCGCATACGCGAGCTCGTAGCATATCTAAAAGTTACAGGATTAACGGATTATCAACTAACTACAGATGAAAAGAAATTTTTAGAAAATTACCACAATATACCAATCGAGGGGGGCAAGAGGTATAGACCCTTTCGGTTGGTCGAGCTGTTTGGTCCATCTACGCGAGGGAAAAGGCTTAAAAGTCTTGATAGAGTTGATGGGACGCTCCCATTTGTTACAGCAGGAGAAAAAGATACAGGGATTTCTGCCAGTGTGGGCAATGATGTTGAGGTATTCCAATCAAATACAATAACGATTGACATGTTCGGCTCTGCTAAATATAGGAATTATTGTTATGGGGCTGACGACCATGTAGCCGTTGTTCACACGGAAAACATAGAAAAAAATGCGGTAGTCTTTATAACTGCTGCCATTCACAAAGTTTCCTATAACAGCCTGTGGAATTATTCAAATAATTTTTATGCAAAAGATGCTGACAGTTTGATAATACACTTGCCCGTCACCGCTGGCGGCAAACCCGACTATGAGTACATGACTACATTTATCAGCATACAGCAAAAGCTCGCAATTAAAAGTGTGGTAGAGTGGAAAGACAAAGAACTCAAAGCATACAAGTCTGTCACGGCAAGCTAAAAAATCAAATTATGCAACTGTTTAGTATTTCTTAATAGTTCAGGTCGATTAAATTAGAAAGGTCGTATTCACCATGAAAAACAAATCCCAATTAACACCTCTCCGCAACATACGTAGCCTGTAAGGAGTTACCCACTCCTTGATGCTCCTTGCAGGCTACGGAATTGTCGAGGAGGGAACTATATTGAGCAGAGACAGGGCGTATTATCGGAAACAACGTGCCCGTGCCATTGACCGAAAGAAAGGCATTTGCAAGCGATTAGGTGGCGACGAGTACGTGTATGCTTGGACATGTGGAAAATTAGGGCGTCTGTCAAAAGGAAAAATCCATTGCTCCTGTTGGATGTGCAGAGTTAAGTCATATGACTGCAAATCTCATAGTGACATGAAAAAAGAAATAGCAGCGGTTCAGCAAGTGCTGGACTGCTGCTATTTTTATACTGCCATATTTACTTTATATGTAAATGCCTTACTATGCCCATCAACCCACCTATACGCCCTCTCAAATTTCATAGTTCGTACGGGACATATTATATTAACCATCTGACCGCCGATAGAACCTGCCTGCTTGCTTGTCAAATCGCCGTTGTAACCCTGCTTAAGAGTAACACCTACCTCGCTTGCAGCCTCCATCTTGAATCTATCAAGAGCGGCTCTTGCTTCAGGCACCAATGTCTTATTTGCCATGTTGTTTTCACCTCCTGTTTCAGTATAAAGTGTATAATGAATAACCATACACCGTACAGTCATTCATCGTACACAGATAATTTGCGCAAATCTGAAACTTTTATAAGGTGTAAATAGTGCTAACATTGCCATGTGCATCTAAATTTTTATTTTTCAAATTTATCTAAAAAATGCAGTTCTCTCGGAATATTATCATTTTACTCGTAATCCATTTTACTTCCGCAATCATCGCAGAAATTGGCATCCATGGGCAGCTTGTTTCCGCAATTTCTACAATACTTATGCTTTTTCAGCTTTTTTGATACGGTTGGTTCTTGCGGTTCAACAGCAGGTTGAGTAAACGTTTTTCCGCTGCCGGTAGGCATAACTAAGATGCCGTTTTGCTCTGTTTTCGGCTCATCCGTTATATAATAGTCGTTTAGCGCGTCAATAGCTTCAATTTGATGTTGTACAGGCTCTTTGCCGCTTGCCACAGAACGCTTCAAATTAATAGGGTCTAAACAACTTGGCATAATGAATTCTTTTCCCGCTCTTATTTTGCTCATTTCAGTATAAGAAAACGAATCCCGGTCAATCTTCCAATGTTGATTGACCGGGACTTTATTGTTTTGCTCAATGCTCATTCAATTGCCGCGGCTAAACGCCAAATACGTCTGTACGCAGCGAGGACACCTTGTTTATTATGCGTTCCTCAACCTTTGTGTAGTGTTCAATCATAAAATTCAAATCATATATATATTCGTCTACAATGAGGAGCGCTTCCTCAAGCTGCCTATATAGCAAAAGAAACTGTTTCAGATAAAGCCTTGCCGTGATGCTGATCCAGCTAACCTTCGCAATTATTTCGTTATGCGTTTTTATCTGTTGCATAAGTCTGATAAGTGCTTGTCGCTTGCTACGAAATGAGTCTAACGCTATTCTGAGGGCGTTCAAATCTACTTTTAACGTCATCCCGCCCCTGGAACCACCACCGCCTCCTCCTCCGTGAGCAGGGTTCGACTTGGTGAGGTTACGGTAATAACTGGTGAAATTCTGCATACCATGCGGCTCGCCATTTTGCGTAAATATCGTTTTAGGAGGCGCAATATGCTTCAACAACGGTAAGGTAGAAACATAGTCTTTTTCTGTGTTATATGCGCTTATTTTGTCTTTATTCATCGCGATAAACGGCTCAAACACAGACACAAATGCTCCGGAAAATCCCTGCGCGTTAAACGTGGTACATTTGCCAATTCTTTGGTCAAACATCGTAACCGTTTGCGCCAAATTTCCGCCCTTTGAATGCCCGGCTACATCAACGTTTTTATACCCTCCCAAACCATTCGGTGGCTTACTATTCATAAAATTAATCGCATCTTTTTGCTGTTGCGACAACGGCATCACACCACCGGCGACATTGTCTTTCATATCTGTCATGTCGATCTTGCTGTGTTCACTGCTCCATTCTGTACCGCGAAAAACAGCAACAGCGTCGCCGGAAGGTTTTTCAAAGCCATAAGCGACAAAGCCGGAACCGCCTTTTCCGTTTTGATTTTCATAGCCGGTGATTTTCATACCACTTAGCTCAGGGTCGGATTTAACAATGGCAAATGCGTCTTTGCAACCTGATTTTTCGAAGTCCTTCGGCGGATTTTTTTCATAGTACTCAATCATTTCGTTTAACGTACTCGCAGGTCTGCACACACCTGCAGCGCTGTCGTTGATTATCGGTCTATCTAAATATGCAATTCTGCTCAACGCAGCCATTTGCGCATTATTCCTCAGTTCGTCAGCCATCTATCTCACCGTCCTTCCCGGGGTTTACATAAGCGTCTAAATCAAAATCGAAATCATCGGCAAAATTGTTTGACAATTCTGAATGAATTTCATCTTGACGTTTTTGCCCGGAAACGCCGCAGCTGCTATATGCAGTTATTCCATCAATTTCTTTAAGCTGATTTATACTCGCGCCTTTATATTCCATTTCGTCTATCCCGTCGAATTTGTCGGCTTTGATAAACGCAACTTTGCAATCACAATAAGCTCTTCTGCCCGGCATATCAGCCAGTGCGCCGCTTAACTGTTTCATGGCTTTGTCTGTATCGTTAAATTTATCTTCAATCAGAAAAATATTGATATCAATTGTAAACGGAAGCTCTTTTGCAACAAACTCCTCGAAGGAAACACCTTTTTCGTGAAGTTCTCTTGTCGTTTCAAGCTCATTCCCTATCCTTATCGTCAGTTTCGCATTTTGAAATGATTTTTTAATCCAATTCTTATAGTCGGACAAAACTGCCTGCTCCGCAAATATAAAACCATAACCGTCGCTGAATGTATATTCAGTATCCTCATCGCCTGCTTCCATCTTCACGGCGAAGTAATCATATTCCTTGCCCTCGGGGCAAACATACGCCTTGTTTGGAACGGCGGAAACTCCGTCATCCAAAACAAGCCTTTCAGCAATAAACTTTTCTTCATATTTATTTTCAAGATATATAAGCATTTCTTCTGTTTCCTTCGAAAAGTTCTGATCCATACAGCAACTCGCCCCCCATAATAATAATCGTAATTATATCTTCAATTCTCTCGCATACGGCTGCGCTTGCTCATATTTTATAACAGCCGCCATAAGCCAATCCGGCATTACCAAATCACCTTTAAAAAACACACCATGCGTCTTGCGGACGATTGGCGGCAATGGCGCCGGCAGTTTCGTTGTTTGCTGCTTAGCGGGACTCTTGCCGCTAAACGCCAGACGTTCAGCTTGGGCATAAATCTCCGCAGCTTCAAGCGATACTTGCCTGAGCTTTCCCGCATACATACAGGACTGCTCAATCGTCTCGCTTTCAGCAGCCATCCGCTGACGAAAACCACACAGCTTTTCAGGCAATTCAGAAATTATGCCGTCTATCTTTCTCTGTGCCATGCTCAATTCATCGATGACAGATTTAATTTTGTCCGCCGCTTCAATTAGCGGCATTGTTGAAATCTCATATTGTGCCATATCATCATCCCTTATGCAGCAATTTGCATCATCATAAAACCCTATGCTGTGTCAAATTGCTATTGAATACTGCCCATAGCAAACTGCTATTGTATATAGCGAAGGCAGGACATCAAAATGTTCCCGCCTTCGCTATGCTTGTTGTATTAAATACCAAATACGTCTGTGCGCAGTGCTTCCGCTTTTTCCGTTAATCTAACTTCAATCTTTGTGTACTGCTCAATCACAATGTTCAAATCGTGTATGTATTCGTCCACAATGCGGAGTGCTTCCTCAACCTGCTTGTATAGCATCTGGAATTTCATATAAAACGCCGCTGCGGCTTTACTTACCCAAGCAACTTTTGCCAATGTATCCATTACCGTTTTTATCTGTTGCATAAGAGTCATAAGACTGCTTTTTTTACCTTTGAACGAATCTAGTTTAACTTTTACGATATTAAGATCTACCTTTAAAACTGCTGACATAGCCATAATAATATCTCCTTTTTAATAATTTTTTTCATTTGGATAGGATTTTCTACTAATAGACAACCTTTGTTGCTACCTGCTTTGACGTAAGCTGTTGCTCTGCATCTCAGCTGCTACCTCAGCTTCGGTCTTGTCGTAATCGTCTGCGCTCTCGTTGATAGCACCAACGTATTCTTTGATGATATCGAACAACTGCCCAAATCTGGGTTCGTCTTCCTTCAATCTTGTGTTAAAGGACTGATTCGCATCGCCGTCCCATGTTTGGTCGAGCTGACGACCTTCGTCGTACATGCCCTTTTGTAGGGTGTTGTAGTTTTGCGCTAATTGCATAATTTCTTCTGCAGAGCTACGCATCTGCTGGGTACTGGTTTGAATTGTGTTGTCATTTGCCATTTTAAATGTCCTCCTTAAATTTTATATATATGTCAATTACATTGTAATGTAACTGCATCCATATTGTGATGTTTTGTATCTCTCTCTGTCTTGATACTATTGTACCACGCTTTTACTGAAAGTTTCGCTTGCACTGACGAATGACATGTTTTCGGGTGTGAATTCCGTTTTTTTAATTTTAACCCCGAAAAATCGTCTGTATTCAGCCTATTTTGCAAGCTCAGAGCCAAGCACACGTGCCGCTTCGCTCTCCTCTTTGTCTATAGCCTTTGCCTCAGCTTCCAAGTCGGCGGCTAATTTATAAATCCTTTCCGCTTCCTTTTCGATTCGGTTCTTAAACTCGCTACATCTGCTTAGAAATTGCTGACCACTTTGCCCTTTCCAGCCATTTTGAACGTTATCAAGAGCTTCGCCCAGCTTCCGCCGACTCATCTCCGTCATATCGTTGGCGATTTGGCGAAGATATTGAACCTGCTTCATTGTTTTCTCATAGTCAAAGACCAACATTTTCTGTTACCATTCCTTTTTTAAGTATTACTCACCCGACGCCGCAGCACTTGCCGCAATCGCAGCAGCAGCCTCTTCTTCGGCTTCTTTTATCGCGTCTATCCTTGCGCGGAACGCAGCCGCATCTTTACGGCATTTTTCCGAGTTCGCTTTCAGCTGGCTGCTAAAGCCTTCAATCTTTTTTATATACGAGGAGGCGGTTTCTCCCTGCCAAGCACCGCGTATCTCTTCGATTACGCCTGCCATCTTTTTGTGCTGCTGCAACATCTCTTCCGCGCACTGAGCCATGCTGTCTGCCTGGCGGTAAGCTCTGCTAAAATCAATAGATATCATATAATCACCCGCTTATACATCAAAAATATTACTTGGCAATCCTTCGTTCTTGCTGGTTAGTTTCTTTTCGTTTCTGTCAAAGTTGTTTGCGGCATTGTTAAGCTTAATCACATATTGCCGGAGCGTTTCCAAAATCTGCCCTGCGGTAAGAGCGCCGGACAGCGGCACTTCATAACACAGCTGCTTCATATTGTCATAATAAGCATTTGCGCTTTCGCCCTGCCAGTAATCACTCACTGTTAAATCACATGCATCTTTCCGAATGCTGTCAAAACAGCTCTTAACAATGTTCATCTGGTTTTCAATTACCTTCGCAACCGACCTCATTTTTATCGTATCTATTTTTATGTCTGTCCCTCTAGGCATATTAATCACTCCCTCATACTGTTTTAAGGTTCTTGACCAATTCATCGGCTTTGCCGTCGGCTTTGTCAAAGATACCGGCCGCTTCCCTTAACTGGCTGTTTAAAGTATGCAAAGCTTTCATATGCTCGGAAAACGCCGCGTTATCCAGCGCATATTGTTGAAAAAACTGGTCGCTTGCTATACCTGCCCATGTTGGATGCAAAACGCTCTTCAAAGCGTCGTCAATAGCTCCAAGCGCATTCCCCAACATATTCAAGCTGTTGTCGATATTTCCCGCCGCGTTACTCAAACGGCTCGGGTCAACCTTTGTATATACAAAATTCGGCATATGTATAGCCACACTCCTTCTGCACACAAAAGGAATTGAAACACCCGTTCCTGTTTTTATGCGCATATAATATTTCTTTTATTCTATGCTTGCTTCAATTATTTGTCAAGCTGTTTTGCCGTATCCTGCAGATATTGCTGAAACCGCATTTCTTCCTCGTCTTGGCATCCAACGAAAAAGACGCTTTCTATCTGTACGTTGTCAAACAGGAAACTGTGGTCGGGGTTGATATTGCCTTCGGGAAACAGGCATCCTATATAATCCCAAACACGTTCGCCATCAATCTCACGCTGGAGACGCCCATAAATCATAATCCTTTTTGTACTCTCCTTTAATACTACAACAGTGCCGATTGGTAATAATGCATCCATATTATTCTGCTCTCCTTTCTTGAATTGCGCCGCCGCTTAAAACAGCAGACACGCCGTATCCGGTTCTAAATCGATCATCCGCTTTGCGATCCTTATTTTTAGCATTTCGAACCCCTGCGGTAATAGAAGCGCCTGAGAACAGCAGAGCAAGTGTGGATCCAATCAATACATAGTTGCCCTTCAAATCTCCGGCAAACACACCTTCTGCCTGCTTCGCTTCCACAACAGCCGGCTTCGAATCTTCAAGCCCATCACCGTCGCCTGCACCTTGCCCTTGCGCACCCTGAATGCCCAAGCCGGATGCCACCATAGACGCTACCGATGCTGCGCCAATCAATGGGGCAGCCATTCCCAGCCCTGCAGAACCGCCTGCGGTATCTCCGCCCATCGGCAATTCAACAGCACTCATACCTTCAACCGCTTCCTCAACATCAACCTCAGCAGCCTCCGGATCAATAACACCGCCTGAAAAATCTTCCGAATTTGTTATCGGGATTTCATCGCTGCTATTTTCCGCTTCTTCCATATTCGGCTTTGCGGTTGTTGTTCCGCCGCCACCGCCGCCTGACGAGGATTTGCCTCCTCCGCCACCGCCGGAAGTATCGCGATTTACTCCATCACTATCTAAACTTTCACCGCCTAAACCATTTTCATCTAAACCGTCTTCGTTTGTTCCATCATCGTTTATGCCATCGTCGCTTGTACCATCGCTGTTTGTACCGTCGCCGTTTGCACCATCGTCGCTTGTACCATCGCTGTTTGTACCATCGCTGTTTGCACCATCGTCGCTTGTACCATCGCTGTTTGTGCCACCGTCGTTTGCACCGTCGCCGCTTGTGCCATCTCCATTTGAACCGTCGCCGTTTGTTCCACCTTTAATATTCGGATCATCATAGAAATTGCTGTATATAAGTCCGCCTACCAAACCGACCACAAAGGAATCCCAGTCGATTTCGTTTCCATCCCAAATACCAAGCGCGCTTTCGCCGCCACCTACGAATGCAGCTATTTCCGATAATAAATTTTCAAAATCTGATATGGGTCGGTCAATAGTGCCTTTACCGATATGCGCTCCCGTTGGGTTACGATCGCCGTCTACGCTGTTGTCTGCGCCGCCATCTCCGTTGTTTTCGGAAACGACTTTCGAATCTTTCTCGTCCTTCTTTTTGATGAGAATATCCGAAATAATCTTCCAGATACCTTTGCGTATATTGCTGCTTGAACCACCGCCAACAACGAGCAGCGGCAATATGTAGCGCCAATCAAGCAGCTTTGGCAGCTTGCTCCAAAAATGCGGACTGGGTTCAGCTTTAGTGGTGCCCCATGTCGCGAGCGGATTGATTTTGTGAGAAGTAGAAAACTCAGGAGCAAACGGATTAACTTGTCGGTCTATAGGCAACAGCTCGCCTGAATCTTGGTCTGTTCCGGCTCCGCCTCCGGCAGAATCGGTGCTATTTCCATTTCCGGCTCCGCCTCCGTTGGAGATTACGCCTCCGCCCGATGCATTTCCCGCTTCCTCTACAACACCGCGGTTGCTCAATCGGTCATACACCAATTTTTCCGCATCGCGATACCCTTCCGCCGCAGTTATTATACATACCGACGCCTGACGCATTTCATCCGAATTCTGTTCGGCAGTTTTCGACCATTTCGCCAGCATCGCCCTCTCTTTTTCCAGCCCTTCTTCAACCTCATGTGACAGACCGGAAAACTTTGTTGCGCATTCATCCAACGCGAGCCGAATAACATCCAACTGTTTCCCGGCGCTAACCGCACTATCGAATTGAATCTCATATTGCGTTCCCGACAGTCTGCTGCCGCCGGCAAGCCCATTTCTTCCCCTATTCATATAGTCACACTCCTAAATGAGTACAAAATGAAATGCAGTAATCGCACCCCCTTTTCGAATTGCACCCGTATTCTGTAATTGTTGTAAGCATCAACAATATCTCTTCCTTAAATAGATTACTATAATCGTCCTTCCGTTTTGGTATAACCCTGACGAATGACAAGTTATTTAGGATGAATAACAATCGCTTACAACAAAATCATCGTTTGACCGCCGCGAACTCCGGCTTTGCGCAAATTCCGATTATCCGGAAGGCAGGCGCGCAAAGTTAACGAAAACAGCTTCACATCGTTATCGAATGAAATATAGCCGTTTTCAAAAGAGGTAATCTCTTCAATAATTTTTTCCTTAACTGTCCCAACGGTTAATTTATCGTCTAACATGATTTCGTAGGTATTTCCATTGCCCGGTGTAATCACTTCAGCGAGTATTTTCATATTAATATCCATGCGCCGAATTTGCACAAAACGTAATGAAAACTACGCTGTGCCTCCGAGGATGCGCATAGACTTGTCACCTACTTTCTTTATTGTGTTTTTTATGCTTTTTCGTCTTTCAGCGGTGTAATTTTATAGTGTTCTGCTTTATATTGATACTCTTCGCAACGCAATGTTATCCACGGAGAACACACAATCCAACCTTCATCGGTGCGATTTGCGCTGTCTGCACACGCAAGCGCATCTATTATCATACGAATTACCGGCACAAGCTCTATATGCCCATCCTCGTTATGAACAACAAATTTCTCCAGCTCCTCCAGCCCACACATCTCAGCATCCGGCAGCACGCTGTCTTTAAACTGCCGCCCTGCGTCGGTCTGGTTCGGAACCGACGACATCAATGTGAATAAGGCATTTACAGATAAAATGAACGATGTATCCATATACTCACCCTTCCTTATCGGCTTGATATCGCCTGTTTAACCGCATCTTTATATGAGCGGGAAAAGGGGATGCGGTATTCGCCCGTTAGCCGCAGTTCCATTTCGGCGCCGCGCACCTCTTCGATTTTCGAAGTGTTTACCAAAAACCCCCTGTGACAACGTATAAACTGGCTTGGCAGCGCATCTGCAAGACTTTCTAGGGAGTCGTAATAAGCAATCTGCTGCCCCGCAGTGTGGAGCTGTACTTTCTTATTGTTCGCTTCAAAGAACAGAATATCCCGAATTGGTATACGATAGGATACCCCCTCTGATTTGAGCACAAATACATCGTCATCATCATCTTTCGAAAGACGTTCCATCTCTGCGGCGATTTCATATAGCATATCCCTTAAGTCCGCATTGTTTACCGGGTAAAACATCACTCCGCTGGGACGTATAGCCGGTCTGAGAAGCTCGGTGATATCACAGCGGCGGTCGCTAACCAGCAGCAAATATGATGTTTCACCTGCCAAACGTACCGACCTTGCTGTTTGCAATGTCAATTTGTCGCAAACGTCAAAAGACATGAAAAACACATCGTGGTATATGTCACTATCCCAATTTCCAACATAAAAATCCGCTTCTCTCTCGCTGAACATCTCCAGCCGTTCTTTGAGCGATAATCCGCGGCGGCTGTTGGTATCCCATACAGCCATAGACAAAGTTTTTATCATATGCTTACACTTCCGGCATAACAATGCATGCCGTTCTATTTTCTTGTATCGTATGTCCGCAACCTGGAGAAAGTTTTTTCAATCTTTCAGATGGGTTCATATCGAAGTCAAAAATACGCTGGTTGTCTGTTTGACCGCCCAAATGTATACCCTCTTTCCAAGATGTGAATCCCGTATAAAGCGGTCTGCCGCTATGCATAGTGGAATCGTCGCGCGAAATCGCAGCAAACAGAGCAAATTTATGACCATTCCCTGACTTTACCATTGCCTCCAAGAAACTGTACATATCCCTTGTATCACTATACACAGTAGAGAGGAAGCTGCCGAAATCGTGGAACAAGACTACGACCTGCTTTTCATCGGCCATTGCTTGCTCGGAAAATTTGCGTCCGCCCATTTCTTGAATCATTTTGTTACGACGTCCAAACTCAGGGACTGCAAACTCCGACAGCCACTCGTAAATTTGGTCGGCAGTGTTTATATATGTAATATTGTGTTCGCCTGCAAACGACGAAAGCTGCCCGACAGAGCCATCAATGATGTATATCTCATGTCCGCATGCCACAGCCTCAGCCGCTATCTGGCGTATAGCGTTTGTCTTACCTGTACGCGCGGCACCGGATATCGTATAGCAAAACAACTTATCCGGCGAAAGGCTGAGCAGTGTCGCTTCGCGGATATCGTATCCAAGCGGCAGCAGACCTTCGCGAATAGCCTGCGCTGTTTCGGGATAGCCCTTGAAAGAATCGTATGCCAAATCGCTCGGAACTTGCGGAATACGCATAGCGAGTCCACCCTTCCAATCTTCGGCGATTTCTTTGAATTGTTCCGCAAGCATCGTGTTTAAAGCAGCTGTATCTTCGGCTTTTAAGCACAAAGCTGTCTGAAACTCCAGCGAACGAGCTTCCTTCATATCCTCGCTCTCGATTTTGATCAATCCGCGCCCCGGGCATCCGTCTTCGGCGGTTATTTCGCCGCGCACACCCACAACCTCGTCATAATCGTATTTTTCCGCAAGCTGCAATCCTATTCCAAAACGGATATTCTGCCGAAGTTTGCTGCGTACATCGGTAAAGTTGGTGCAGGAAACAAGCATATATATGCCGTAGCTTGCCGCTTCCCGCGCTAGCTGAAGCAGATTTTCTTCCTGCTTTTGGTTGTTTTCTATAAACGCGGGCAAATTATCTACAACAAACAGAATTGCCGGAACATCATCATACAGTCTTGAGTATTCTTTAAACGAACCCACACCGCGCGACGAAAAATAGAGTTTGCGCCGTGTAAGCTCTTTGATAAACAACGCCATCAATTTGTCGGTTTTGTCTTGGTCGTCGTCATAAACCACACCGCCCACATGCGGCAACGCGGCAAATACACCCAATGTTCTGGAACCGTAATCGGCAATATATATGTTCAGTTGATCCGGCGTTTTTGTTGTAACCAAGCCGTACAGCACCGTTTGCAAGAACGTCGTCTTGCCGCCGGAAGTGGAAGATACCACCATAACATGGTTGTTTTGTGTAAAGTTCAATGCTACAGAACGCTGCTCCTGGTTAACAGGGTCGTCCAAAAATCCGATTGGCGTAGCAAGCTCATTGCTATCCAGCGCCGCAGTCTGCAAATCTTCCAGATATATTTGCTTGGGCAGCGGAGGCAGCCAAACATTGGATATCGCCTTTATATTATGTTTTTCAGCAATTTGGCTTATATACTTTGTAACCGCGTCAAGCTGGATTACCTTTTCGGTAGAGCTGGACGACTTCTTACCCTTGGCGCTCAAAACACTGGTGCGACCCCAAAGATTAATCATCGTCACTTCAGCGCTCTTTTCATCTGTATACGGCACATCCGGCTCATAACCGGCGCCGGACCAGCCGGACTGGAATTCTTCGAATATTTCGTCGCTTCCCACCTGGAAGTATCCGCGTCCCGCCTGTGTGATATATGCCGCTTCCGGATGCTTTAACATACCCATACTATCGGCTTTTTCGGCAACACGCAAACACACACGGAATTTTGTGTTTGACCAAATTTGGTCGTCTACAACGCCGTCCGGCTTTTGGGTCGCCAAAATCAGGTGAACGCCCAAGCTTCGACCAACGCGCGAAGCACTGACCAGCTCACGTACGAAATCAGGCTGTTCTTTTTTCAGCTCGGCGAACTCATCGGCTATAATCAATAAATGCGGCATGGGGTCTCCCGCTTTGCCTGCGCGGAAAAGCTCTATGTAACTGTCAATATGCTTGATTTTATATTCGTTAAATACCGACTGACGTCGCTTTATCTCGCTCTTAATAGAAGCAAGCGCGCGGTTGGTCTGGTTGCCGCCCAGGTTCGTAATAATACCCGCAACATGTGTTAGCCCTTTAAAGCTCTCCGCCATGCCGCCGCCCTTATAGTCTATGAGGATAAAGGAAATCTCATAGGGATGGTATGACACTGCCAAAGACAGAATGTATGTTTGCAGCATTTCGCTCTTTCCCGAGCCGGTTGTTCCTGCCACCAGTCCGTGCGGACCATGATATTTTTCGTGTATATCAAGGTATAGCGGTGTACCGCCGCCTCGTGCGCCAATCAACGCTTTCATGCTTTCGTAAGTACGGTTTTCCAGCCAGTTGCGGTATATGTCGATCCCATTCGTTTCGGAAGTTTTATACATATCCAGGAATGTGAGCATTTGCGGAATGGCGCCGGAACCCTCGGCTTCACGCACCTTCAGCCCCGACATCATACGCGACACTTCTTCAAACTGAGCAGGCGGCATATAGTCAAATGTCATGCCGTCAACTCCCGGAAACGCGTTGTCCAAGCTGTAATATCCGCTGTATTCGTTATCTCGCTGTATAATCGCTGTGCAATTATTCGGAAGCCGGTCTATACGGTCGTAGAACAGCAAGGCGGTGAATCCAAGAGATTGACCCGTAGCCATAATATGCTTAATTGCGGTTTCGTTTTCTACAAGATCGGGATCGGCGATAAATACCACATATTGCGGCAGGTTGTTATCCTTTTGCCTGTCCTTGTCCGAACGAGTACGTATAACACCCGACAAATGATACAGCACTTCGCCGACACTGTGACGGTCGTTGGCAATCAGCCGTATTGCGTTGTCCTCCGACCAAACGTGGGGTATCCATTTCGCAAACTCCCAATCCTCGTTAGGCGGCACAATAAATACCATCTTTACATCGGTATAGGAGTGTATAAGCGAAATTTGAGCGGCGAGAATTCGCGCCGTATCTAATATAATGTTACGGTTGTTGCCAATAATGCCAACAAGGTTTTGGTCGAAGAGCGAAAGGCAAATCGGCACATTGGTAAGCATTTCATATTTCTTTTGTATATCAAATGGGCGCTCAGCCAGTTCGTCGTCTATCAGGGAAAATCGAGTTTTCGGAACAATAACGTCGTTTGGAGACGCGATTGCACCCATTCCCAGACGTACTGTTAAAAAATCGCTGTGATTCACATTTCGCTCCCACAAATGACGGTCTTTTGTAACAATCCATCGCATACATTCGCTTACATGCGGATAGCCTTCACACAGGGCTGTACGGTTTCGCGCCTGCAGTTCCGAAATCTTGCGCTCCATACGGTCGAGATACTCGCTGTAACGTTTTTGGCGGTTTAATTCATCCGCTTTTTCCTGTTTGTTTTGATGCCGAACATTTGTCAATGCCCAAAATACCCCAATAGCCGCCGCGGTTACAGAGGTGAAAATACCCATAAGCATAAACGGACTCGATTCTGCGCCTGAGCTTTGCGCCGCCATCATCGAAAACAATACACCGATTCCGATCGGCAAAATCATTGTAAGGGAAGGTCCGATTGTCATCCAAATCGGTTGTTTTCTCCGCTGCTGAGGGTTTGGCGGAGCCTCAATCTCTACAGACTCGTCGTTCACTTTATGCATACGGCGCGGACTGCGGGAATAGTATTCGTCTGCATCCGGTGTATCTTCACCGGCCGATTCTTCTTTGCGCAGCGGCACCAAGCCCGATACCTCACACTTGTCTTTGGGTGTGTTAACCGCAATAACATCATCGAGCCAAACAAGCTTTAGCCCAAATATGTAAATAACATCGCCGTAGTGCAGAAGCTGCCTTTCTTTTACACGAATCCCATTTACAAAGGAACCATTTCGGCTGGTATCTACAAGCGTTGCCCCTGCGGGTGACATTTCAATGCTAAGATGCCTGCTGGTTACAAAGTTTCGGGTGTTGTAGCAAATCATATTGTCGCTGTCTGCGCCAACTGTAATAGGCACGCCTTGAGCAACATAATATTTGTTGAAGCATGTACATTTAATATCTGATTTTTCAACAAAAATAGCGATATTTTCATTTGTTTCAACCAAACGCGCGTTAATTCGCAGTCCGTCGATCAAGGTCTCCGGTGAATCAAAAGCCACCGATTCATTGGGGCGAATCGTCCACACATCGTCGAAAATATCTAATGAAAGAAACGCCTTGATATCTCCCGATATTTTTTTGTTGAGTTCCAAAGTCACTGCACGGTTTTGCACACCGGGCAAAAAGATTTCCTGCACTCCGCTTTGCAGATGAATTGTGAGAACAAAATTCATTTCACATGATCTCCTATCTCTTTTTTGTTTGGGATAAGCTTATTTATACTACTTTTATCATCATAACTGTAATATTGTCGATTCCGCCGCGTGCCAGCGCTAAAGATACCAATGATTTGCATACTTCAGCACAGCCTTTGCCTCTGCTGACTTCTTCGTCAATCTCACGAATGTTCACCATATCGCTCAAGCCATCGCTGCAAATTAGAAACACATCACCGCGCCGCACGCGTACGATATTTGAAACCTCCACTGCGCGACCCTCAAGAACCTGAGCGCCCAAATAGCGCCTGAGAATATGCCTTGAAGGGTGAACAGCCGCTTCCTCACAGCTGAGTATGCCTTGCTGCGCATACCACTCCGCCTGCGAATGGTCATTTGTTATTTGCGCCAGCGCCGACGAGCCTCGCTTGAAATACACCCGGCTATCTCCCAAATGTGCAACTCTAACATGCGCGTTATCAAAATATACCAATGCCAGCGTGCATCCCGCCGAGCGTCCGCCGTCTGCAAAAGCTTGGAATGATGTGCTCATTCTATCAGCATACGCTTGAAGCGCTTGTGCGAATCCGCGGCTACCTGCGGTCAGCAGTTCTTCCAAATACGATACCGCTTGCAGCGACGCTTCTTCGCCCTTGTTCATACCACCCATTCCGTCGCATACGGCATATAATTGATGCTTTTCATTATTTGATGTTCGAAACAATCCGCCTTCGTCGCGCTGCCCTGCAAGCATAAAGACGCCATTTAAATAGAAATTATCCTCGTTGTTCGCCCTTATCCGCCCAAGATGGGAGCGTACCGCCGCCTCAACGCGCGGCATGCTTGCGAATGTTCATAAAAGTAATTTGTATCTTTCCTAAGCGCAATGTGTCTCCCGACTTCAATGGGCGTTTATCTGTCAGTTTCATTCCGTTAAGCTGCGTGATATTGGATTTTGAAGAATTGCGAACGAAAACCTCGCTCGCCCCGACCGTAAATGTGCATTGAACGCCCGAAACTGTAGGATCGCTAATCTGCAAATTATTTGCCGGCGAGCGTCCAACAGAGAATTCACCATTTACAGTGATATCATAAGTGCGCTCTCCTGCGGGAGATGTTTCTCGTATAGATATATGATACCCATCATCTTTAAGCTGTTCTGTGTGACCAAATACAGCGGATGAGGGCGTGGAAAAATCAGACGGAAATAACGCCACCGTGTTGTCATGAATAATCTCTTGAACAGACGGACTCCACACTTTGGGTTCGGGCTGACGAACAGGAGTTGACATCGCTGAATCCCATGGATTATCCTTTGTCTTTGGCATAGGAGCGTGTTTTTGAGCTAGTTTTCGCTTTATTTGTGTAATAAGTGACACGATAGACAGCGCCAGAGATATAAGAACCACCGCCAGCAATATCCAACTGAATGCATTAATCTCATCAAACAATTTACTACACCTCAATAAATTAATTTGAACCCATGATAACACTTTCAAACACAAATTGCAAGCTTTTTTTGTTTGTTTTGTGTGATTTTGACAAAAAATATGTATCTTTGGCGATTGGACGCGAGACCAGTCGAAGCAATGCTTTCAGAAACGTTTTGATTGACTATTCTGTAGTAAAATAACACGTTTGGCGAACCAAGATTGTGATATAAATATTTGAAAAAGTACGCGTACATAGAAACAGTTATATCAAACCTGCTGCCCGAAGTAAAGTTTTATATGAAATTGCATGAAACGTGCAAGAAAAACGAGGTTTTGTTGCAAAATTATGCTGAAAACACAAATTTTTCGCCTGCCGCGGCGATTAATCGTTTTTTTTTGAATGATATTCGCAGGTTTGTTGCAATAATATATTGACAAGTATTTTTTAAAAGCGTATTATATATAATATGAACAAAGGCGTTCATCGAAAAATGCACAAAGCGCTTAAAAGACCGACGCATAAGTCCGGTTTGCGGCTGTTATTGTCATGCATTGTATGATGGGTGCCTTTTTATGTTAAACAGGATATAAATCCAACAAAACAAATCAGGAGGTAGTTGTCGATGTGTGGGATAATCGGTTATGTGGGTGGTCAGGATGCGGTTCCAATCATTATTGATGGGCTGAAAAAATTGGAATACAGAGGGTACGACTCCGCGGGAATCGCAGTATATACAAACGGGCATTTCGATGTGGCTAAGAAAAAGGGCAGGCTGGCGATTCTGGAAGAGGAGATCGGTCAAAACCCAATCAAGGGATTTTTGGGTATTGGTCACACCAGATGGGCCACGCACGGCGAACCTTCGAATGAGAATTCGCACCCGCATGTGGGCAACCAAAACAAGATTGCTATCGTACATAACGGCATTATTGAAAACTACAAGCAGCTTCGCGAAAAGCTGATATCCAAGGGCGTGCAGTTTACGTCGGAAACAGACAGCGAGGTTATCGCCCAAATGGCGGAATACTACTACAACGGCGATATTTTGGAAACGGTTGTGAAGGTGGTAAACAGGCTGGAAGGCTCCTATGCGCTGGGCATTATGTGTATAGACGAGCCGGATAAGCTTATCGCCATTAAGAAAGACAATCCGCTCATCATCGGCGTTTCGGACGGCGGCAATTTTATCGCGTCGGATATCCCGGCTGTGCTGAAACATACCAAAACCGTACATTATTTAGAAGACAAAGAGATTGCAGTGCTTGAAAAAGACAGCATTGTGTTTTATAACATAGACAAAGAGGTTATAGACAAGACGCCCGAGACGATTACATGGAGCTTCGACAGCGCGGAAAAGGGCGGCTATCCGCACTTTATGCTTAAGGAGATACTCGAACAGCCGAAGGTATTGCGCGACACCATCAACTCGGCGCTATACAGCGGCAAAAACAAAGAGGTCATAGACAGCTTAGATATCAACGCATTTAACAGAGTGGTTGTAACAGCGTGCGGCTCGGCGTATAACGCGGGCGTTGTGGCGAAATATGTATTTGAAAAGCTGTGTAGGGTACCCGTTGAGGTGGACCTCGCCAGTGAATTCCGCTATAAAGATGCGATAATAGACGAAAAAACGCTGGTAATTCTGGTTAGCCAATCCGGCGAAACAGCAGACACGATTGCCGCTATGCGCGAGGCGAAGCGTCTGGGCGCAACAACGCTTTCCATCGTTAATGTTACAGGAAGCACAATAGCCAAAGAAACAGATTATACGATATACACCATCACAGGTCCGGAGATTGCCGTTGCAACAACAAAGGCGTTTTCTGCGCAGTTGTCGCTGCTGTATATCCTTGCTATAAACTTTGCGTCGAGGCTTGGAACGATATCTGAAACAGAGGAAAAAGGGCTGCTCGAAGAGGTAGACAGCTTGCCGGATAAAGTAGACGATTTGCTCAAAGAGATCGACAATATCCAGCACTACGCGGCGGGATGCATTGCATACAAAAGCATATTCTTTATAGGAAGAAATATAGACTACGCAATCGCGCTGGAAGGTTCGCTGAAGCTAAAGGAGATTTCATACATCCACTCCGAAGCGTATGCGGGCGGCGAGCTGAAGCACGGCACAATATCGCTGATAGAAGACAATACGCTGGTTGTTGCAATCTCCAACTGCGAACGTCTTGCGCCCAAGATTATGAGCAACGCCGAGCAGGTAATAAGCCGCGGCGCGAGGGTGCTTGTAATAGGCAATTATTACACTGCGCAAGAGGACGATGAAAAGCTGTCGGTTGTAAATGTGCCGCAGATAAACGAGCTGTTTTCGCCGTCGCTTTCGGTTATCATCTTGCAAATGCTGAGCTATTATGTTGCGGCCAATAAGGGCTTGGATATAGATAAGCCAAGGAATTTGGCAAAGAGTGTTACTGTGGAATAAGGTTGGTTTAAGCATAGAGAGGAGCGCCGAAAATGGACAACACCGTAAAGGAAGTTTTGGAGTTTGTGCGTGAAAACGATGTAAAATTTGTGCGGCTGGGATTCACCGATCCGTTTGGCATACAAAAGAATATATCGATTATGCCGGACGAACTGCCCGCCGCGTTCGAGCGAGGCGTGTCTTTCGACGCTTCCGCCGTTAAGGGATTTTGCGACGTAACAAATTCGGATATGCTGCTGTTTCCCAATCCTGCAACCCTCACAATTTTGCCGTGGCGTCCCGGTCCGGGCAGGGTTGTGCGGTTTTATTGCGATATCAAAAACCCCGATATGTCCGATTTTTCGCACGACGGCAGACATATCCTCAAACGTATGATAAAGCGGTGCGATGATATGGGCTATGTTTGCAAGATGGGCGCCGAATGTGAGTTTTATCTGTTTAAAACAGACGAAAACGGCGAGCCTGTTAAAAACACCATAGATTACGGCGGCTACCTAGATATATCGCCGCTGGATAAGGGCGAGAATATACGCCGCGAAATATGCCTGTGTTTGGAAGAGATGGGGCTCAAACCCGAATCGTCGCATCACGAGCGCGGTCCGGGGCAAAACGAGATAGACTTCAAATTCAGCGATGCGCTAAGCTGCGCAGACAACCTTATGACCTTCAAATCGGTTGTTAAGGCAGTGGCAGCGCGCAATGGGCTGTATGCGTCGTTTATGCCAAAGCCGATGCCGAACCAGAGCGGAAGCGGGCTTCATGTAAATATATCGCTGTCGCAAAACGGCTTTAATATCTTTAAAAACGAGGAAGCGGGGCATTCAAAGGTCGCAGAAAGCTTTATTGCAGGCGTGTTGGAAAAAACGCCCGAGATGACGCTGTTTCTTAACCAGACGGCGAATTCATACGACCGTTTCGGCAAGTTTGAAGCGCCGAAATATGTATCGTGGTCGCCGCATAACCGCTCGCAGCTGATACGAATCCCTGCGGCGATGGGTGAGCGGGTGCGTATGGAGCTGCGTTCGCCCGACCCTGCAACAAACCCATACCTTGCGTTTGCGCTTATCATAGGCGCGGGGCTGTATGGGATAGACAATGCGCTTCCGCTGCCAAGTGCGGTGAATGCGGATTTGTATAAAGCGGGCAAGGATGTTACAGATTCGCTAACGCCGCTGCCGCGCAGCATTGCCGACGCAATCGCGTCTGCCGAGCATTCGGAATTTGTGCGGAGTGTGATAGGCGATGAATTACTGAGCAAATATATCGACGCCAAAAAAGAGGAATCGGCGTTGTTTTCGCAGGCGGAGGACAAAGAAGCTTTTTACGACAATATGTATTTTAGGTATATATAGGATGTAGGGAACGATGGTAACCGTTCCGTGGGTTTGCGAAACATATGCGGACGGATTGCCATCCGTCCCTACCAAAACATCACAACACAGGAGGGTGGCGATTTTACGGAAACTGCATTGATTGTTTCGTACACAGAGAAAAGCACTGCTTTTTTTACAGAAACATTAACCTCTTTTTCCTGCTCTAAAATCGCGTCTGTAACCTCCTGCTCGCAGGCGAGGCAGCTGCTCTTGGAGCAAGATTTTGATCTGGTGGTTATCAACGCGCCTCTGCGCGACGAATCCGGCGAGAAATTTGCACGGCATATTGCGGTCAAGGGCGTTAGCCAGGTTGTGCTTGTTGTGAAAAGCGAATATTACGACGAAGTGTCCGGCGCGGTAGAAGATTGCGGCGTGATAACCGTGGCGAAGCCGCTCAATCGGCATCTTTTCTGGTCTGCGCTGAAGATTGCGAAGGCGGCGGGTAATAGGATACGCGCGATGCAGGCCGAAAACGACAAGCTGTCGCAGAAGATAGAGGATATCCGCATTGTAAATCGCGCCAAATGTGTGCTTATCGCATGCCAGAATATCAGCGAAAACGAGGCGCACAAGCTTATAGAAAAGCGGGCGATGGACACGCGTACAACAAGACGGGCGGTCGCAGAGAAGATACTCGAGAAATATGAAAATTGATGTTGATATGCAATAGAAGAAGCGGGTAATGCTATAGCTTCTTTTATTGCATATTGGCATTAGTATGGGAGGAAGAATATAGATATGAAAGAACTAATTTTAGTACTCGACTTTGGCGGGCAATATAAGGAGCTTATAGCACGAACTGTGCGTGGGCTAAGCGTATATGCGGAGGTTAAGCCGGGCAATATGAGCGCCGCCAATATCGCGAAACTGGCACCTATGGGCATTATATTAACAGGCGGACCAAACAGCGTGTATATGGCGAACGCGCCGAAATGCGACCCTGAAATATTTAATCTGGGCATTCCTGTTTTGGGCATCTGCTACGGTATGCAGCTGATGTGCCATACGCTTGGCGGAGTTGTTGAACCATGCAAAAACAGCGAGTATGGCAGGATAAAAACCGTGCTAAGCCCTGAATCTGCGTTGTTTGGCGGCATATCAAACAACGTATCGACACTGATGAGCCATACCGACCAAGTAAGCGTGTTGCCCGCAGGATTTGCAGGTATAGCAAGCACAGACAACTGCGATATTGCCGCGTTTGAAAACGTGAGCAGAAAGCTGTATGGCGTGCAGTTTCATCCGGAAGTGGAGCATACAGACGACGGCAGGGATATTATCAAAAACTTCTTATATAATATATGCGGCACATCGGGCGACTATAAGCTGGACGACTACCTGAAAACACAGATTGAGCATGTGCGCAAGCAGGTTGGCGACGGCAAGATACTGCTTGGGCTGTCCGGCGGGGTGGATTCGTCGGTATGTGCGGCGCTTTTGTCGAAGGCTGTGCCGGGTCAGCTCACATGTGTGTTTGTCGACCACGGATTTATGCGCCAAGACGAAGGTGACGAGATAGAACGTATATTTTCGGGCAAGAAGCTGAACTTTATTCGGGTTAACGCGCAGGATCGATTTTTTGCGAAGATAAAAGGCATCGCCGAGCCGGAGCGTAAGCGCAAACTCATTGGCGAGGAGTTTGTCCGCGTATTCGAGGAGGAGGCGCGCAAGCTTGGTAACGTTAAATTCCTGGCGCAAGGCACAATATACCCGGACGTGATAGAATCCGGCGGCGAGCTGGGCGCGGTTATAAAGAGCCATCATAACGTTGGCGGTTTGCCCGCCGATTTGGATTTTGAGGCGGTTGTGGAGCCGCTTGCGGGGCTGTTTAAAGACGAGGTGCGTGTGATTGGCAGAAAGCTGGGATTGCCAAAATCGCTTGTAGACCGCCAGCCGTTTCCAGGACCGGGCTTGGCGATACGTATCATGGGCGAGGTTACGAAGGAGAAGGCGGATATCCTGCGCCGCGCCGACCATATTATGTGCGAAGAGGTGGGAAAATGCCGCAAACGCCCGGAGCAGTATTTCGCGGTGTTTACAGGCGTACATACAGTGGGCGTTATGGGCGACGACCGCACATACGACTATGTTATCGCGCTTCGAGCGGTTACAACCAGCGATTTTATGACCTGCGAATACGCCGCACTGCCGCATAAGTTGCTGTCGCGCATATCGGCAAGAATTGTAAATGAAGTTAAAGAGATTAGCCGTGTTGTTTATGATGTGACTAATAAGCCGCCGGCTACAGTGGAATGGGAGTAACGAAAAAGTTTACAATAACAGTAGTATTGAATCAGCGAAAAAAGTAAACGCCGGGAACGTGAAAAAAAGTCTGTAAAAGCCAAAGACAAAGCAAGGCTTTCTATGATAAAATAAAAAAAACATAGGAGGCCTTAAATTATG
>JGI994J12354_10000291_pt1 | contig 49318 bp, 44 predicted proteins | sample IntmicLarv3ML3BL_FD_12354 | JGI IMG/M metagenome (IMG submission 12354) | reverse complement strand
GGCGGCGCTTAAGCAGGAGGTCGCAAAGCTCAAGGATATGCTTGCGGCGCAAAAGGAACGGCTGGAAACCAACCGCCAGAAGCTGCTCGACCAAGCGCGGCATGAGGCGAAGCGCATAGTAGAGGATGCAAAGGACGAGAGTGCGGCGATTATTAAGGAGCTTAACGCGCTGAAAAAGCATGTGAAAACCGACGAGATAGACAAGGCTGTTGAAGCGGCGCGCAGCAAGATGCGCGAGAAGGAAAAGGCGTTGGATGTGTCGTTTTCAGATGTATTGAAACCGGCTGTAAATAACCGCGCGCCCAAGTCGCTGAAACCGGGCGATTCGGTGGAGATACTTTCAATATCGCAAAACGCGACTGTGCTGGCAAAGCCCGACGCAGACGGCAATGTGCAGGTTCAAGCGGGCATTATGAAGATAAACGCGCATATTTCCGGCTTGCGTCTGTTGTCCGACTCTGCGGCGCAAAATGCGAAAAAACCGATTGTATCGGGCGGGAAGTATACGTCGAAGAAGTCGGATATCAAGACCGAGCTGGACCTTCGCGGCTTTAGCCTGGATGAAGCGCTGATTGACGCCGACAGATTTATCCACGACGCGTATATGGCGGGGCTTTCGCAGGTGAGCATTATACACGGCAAGGGTACGGGTGTGCTGCGCAAGGGTGTGACAGATATGCTCAGAACACATAAGCAGGTGAAGAGCCACAGGATTGGCGCTTACGGAGAGGGCGATTCGGGGGTTACCATTGTGGAGCTGAATTAACTGTGGTTTATTACAAAATGTATCGAATTATGCACAAAACGAACGTGTTGTAATCAAATTGTAATGAAACGTTAATGTTACAGTAAAAAAGGCTTGACTTCTTTTCCTTTTTGTGCTATAGTATTTGTGGGAGTAGTATAAGGGAAGGGAGTTTTAGCATGGCGGAAAGAAACGACATAATGGTTGTCAAGCAAGCACTTCAAGGCTATGTTGGGCGCAAGGTTCGCCTTACATCGAAAAAGGGCAGAAAGAAATCTGTTGTACGTCAGGGCGTCATCGAAAGTACATATCCAAGTATTTTTACCATTAAATTGGACAATCTTCCCGATGATACCAGCGAGAACAGAAGAGTTTCGTTTAGCTACACCGATGTGATAACAAAGTCTGTAGAACTGGTTATCTACAAACAGGCGCAAGGGCATTCGGACGAATTAAGAGAGCTGGACGAGGCGTAAGTTTTGCTTTGCAAAACTTATAAGAGTGAAATCGTTTAGGGTTGTAACCATTGGGTTGCAACCCTTTTTTCTTGATGGAGGGAAATATGCGGATGTATTCGTAGGGGCGAAGTGTGTTCGCCTCTACGGCGTGGCATTGTTTTCATGTAGGGCATGTATACCAAAATCACGGGCGACCGTACACCGTACAAAAAGGGGTAATTGAAAATGAACGAAAACTTAAGATGGCTTTTGGAAGACAAAGAACCATCAATTAGGTACAGAACATTAATTGAGCTATTGGATAAACCTAAAAATGATTTTGAAGTTACTGAGGCAAAAGAAAAGGTTTTACAGTCAAAAAATGTTTGCCGGCTTTTTAGTAGATTAGATGAACGAGGGTTGTTCCCTCATCTTCCCAAATTCTATGGGAATTTTACCACATTTAATTATCTTGCCGCATTGTCCGAATTGGGATTGGAAAAGGATGATCCTCATATAAATGAAATTGTAGATTGGATTCTAACGCCTGGCGAAGATAAACGAGAATATTTTATTCAAAAAGAATTTCAGAACGAACATGCCTATTTATTGGACGAAAGCAATATAGGTGGATGTCGGCAAGTAGAATTTTTGGGCACGCTTGTCAAATTAGGTTTTTTAAAGGACAAAAGAGTGGAGAGGCTAATTCAGGTTTTTATAGATAAATGCAGATTTGATGGTGGCTATTTATGTAAGTGGAAGAAGAGCCGATTGCCAAACCAGATTCCAAAAAGTTGCTATCTTGCTACGGTTCCTGCTTTAAGGCTATTTGCTTTATTACCGGAGGAATATAGAAAAAATGATTCATACCAAAATTTGTTGCAATATTTTACTAGCAGGAACATGATTCACAGTAAAATCAATCCTAATGAAATCATATGTTCATTAGCTTGTAGTTTTTATGCCAATGGTCCATCACACATCATTACTTTAATTTATGCTATGTGCAAACTAGGGCTGGGGAATATTAGCGAAATGCAGGAATTATGGACTGTTGTTGAAAGCAAAAAGGATTTAAATAATCGTGTTATTTTAGAAAGCACCGACAGTAAAAAAGCTATCTTAATGGAGGGGGTTGGCACTCCTAATAAGTACCTTACGCTATATTTGATGTTGTGCTATAAATATAGCGGCGATATAATCAAATAATTATAAAACATCACATACCAAAGGAGGCATACGCCATATGTCTACACCGCTTGCAGATTCCATGCGTCCAAGCACGCTCGACGATGTTGTGGGTCAAAAGCATATACTGGGCAAGGGCAAGATACTTTACAACCTAATAAGCGGCGACAATGTGCCGAATATGATATTCTACGGTCCGAGCGGCACAGGCAAGACCACCGTCGCCAATATCATAGCCGCAAAGACAGGCAAGCGGCTGTATAAACTAAACGCCACAACCGCGTCGGTCAGCGATATCCGCGCGATTGTGAGCGATTTAGACAGCCTGCTCACTATGAACGGCGTGCTTTTGTATCTCGACGAGATTCAGAATTTTAACAAGAAACAACAGCAGTCGCTGCTTGAATTTATAGAAAACGGCAAGATTACGCTTATCGCATCAACGACGGAAAACCCATATTTTTATGTGTATAACGCGATACTGTCGCGCTCGAATGTGTTTGAGTTTATGCCTGTCGCGGCGGAGGATATCGCGGTTGCGCTGGAGCGGGCTGTGCGTATATTGCAGGAACGATTGGGCGGGATAGAGATACGTTTCGACGCCGACGCACTCCTGCATATTGCGCATGTGAGCAACGGCGATGTGCGCAAGGCGCTTAACTCGCTGGAGCTGTGCAGTATGGCGGCAAAGCCCGACAAAAAGGGCAATCTGAGTATAACGCTCGACGACGCATGTGCCGCGACACAGCGCAAGGCGATGCGCTACGACCGCGACGGAGACAGCCACTACGACATCCTGAGCGCGTTCCAAAAATCAATTCGAGGCTCAGACCCGGACGCGGCGGTGCATTATCTTGCGCGGTTGCTGTCCGCCGGCGATATGATGTCGGCGTGTCGGCGGCTGATGGTTATAGCGGCGGAGGATATCGGGCTTGCGTATCCGCAGGCGATCGGTATTGTGAAATCGTGCGTGGACTGCGCGTTCCAGCTTGGCTTGCCCGAGGCGCAGATACCGCTTGCGCAGGCTGTGCTTGTGCTTGCCACCGCGCCGAAGTCCAACTCGGCTGTATGCGCGATATCTGCGGCGATGCACGACGCGGAGAATGCTGACATCGGCAACATCCCGGCGCATTTGCAGGACAGCCATTACGGCGGAGCGGCAAAACTGGGGCATGGTCAGGGCTATCAATATGCGCATGACTACGAAAACCACTATGTGGAGCAGCAGTATCTGCCGGATAATATTAAGGATACCGTGTATTATACGCCGGGCGATAATAAGAACGAGAATGCGCTTTCGGCATATTGGGCGGCGATAAAAAATAAAAGATAAACCTTTTTATTTTTAGAAAAAAGGACGTGACACAATGCAAAGGAAAAACATATCCATAATAACTGTATTTGAATCATTTTTATGCGCGTTTGTTGTATTTATCCATGTTGTATCGAAGGGCATAATCGAAGGCAGGGTTGGAGGCACGTTTTGGACAACGCTGTTTGTGTGCCAAAAGCTCGTATCCTTCGTTGTGCCTGCGTTTATATTTGCCAGCGCGCTCAAAACGGCGATAAAGTATGCGGGCAGCAATAAAAGGCTGACCGTGCCGGAGTATATCAAGTTTATGTGGGGACGCATACTGCGTGTGTATATACCATATTTGGTATGGGTGTTTATCTTCTACCTGTATTTTGTTTATGACCTAAAATATTTCGAGTTCGACATGCGTGAACTTGTGCGCTATACGCTGAAAGGCACACTTGTGGCGCATTTCTACTTTATCATTATCATCATGCAGTTTTATATCCTTATGCCGCTCATACTATGGTGCTGCAAGAGGGTGAATGTTGTTGTGGCGCTTGTGGCGGCGTTTGAGATATCGCTTGCGTTCCGCCTGCTGAATCAATACCACACCGAGTATTTCAAGCTGCTAGATGCCTCGAGCGTATGCTTCTTCTATCTCATATTTTGGGTGATGGGTACATATGCAGGGCTGCACTACGAAAAGTTTGCGGCGTTTATCAAGTCGCAGCGGCTGTGGCTTGCGGCGCATGCGGCGGCTTTTGCGGCTGCGCATATCTATCTGTCGTATAAGCAGGCTGTATACGGCTACCATTACGCGCCGAGTGAAACGGTGCATCTGCTGTTTTGCGTTGCTATGACGATTGGGTTTATCGCAGTGCTGGACATGCTGATGCCGCTGTTTGAGCGATGTATGGGATTCTTTAAAGCGATTGCCGGCGTGTCGTTCTATGTATACCTTTCGCATATACTCGCGATATTTGCGGCAGACAAATATACGAGCAAATATGAACTGACGCTTATGCAGTCCATGATTATTCGAACTGCGGCGGCGTATATACTGCCGTTTGCGCTGAGCTTTTTGTATGTGTGGGCGAAGAAGAAGGTTTTGCGTAAGGATAGGGGTATAAGGGTATAAAAGGATGAACAAAAAATTAAATTTCGCGATTAAACTTGTAAAAACACACCTTTTGATTTATAATGATAGAATGTAACAACGATAACCACAGAAATGAAAGGAATGAAATATACATGGAACATACTACACAAGAAAACGAACAGAGACCTTTGTCTGAACTACTGCAAATCCGCCGCGACAAGCTTTCGGACTTGCAAAACGCGGGCGCAGACCCGTTTGAGATCACAATATACGACCGTACACACCAGACCGCCAATATCATAGACAACTTCGACGCGTTCGAAGGTCAGAATGTTAAGGTGGCGGGTCGGCTTATGTCTAAACGCGGCATGGGCAAGGTGCTGTTTTGCGATATGACAGACCGCGACGGCAAGATTCAGCTGTTTATCAAGCAGGATGCCGTTGGCGAAGAGGCGTATGAAACGATTAAAAAGTACGATATAGGCGATATCGTGGGCGCGAGCGGCGAGGTGTTTCGCACGCGCACGGGTGAGATTTCGGTTAAGGTGACAGAGCTTGTGTTGCTCACAAAATCGCTGCTGCCGCTGCCGGAAAAGTTCCATGGGCTAACAGATACAGACCTGCGCTACCGCCAGCGGTATGTGGATCTTATCATAAACCCCGAAGTAAAGCAGACATTTATGCTTCGCAGTAAGATTATCACCGCGATACGCACATTTTTGGACAACCGCGGCTATATAGAAGTAGACACACCGGTGCTGAACACCATACCCGGCGGCGCGGCGGCGCGTCCGTTTATCACACACCACAACACGCTGGATATCGACATGTATCTGCGTATTGCCACAGAGCTGCACCTCAAGCGCCTTATCGTTGGCGGCTTGGAGAAGGTGTATGAGATGGGCAGGATATTCCGCAACGAGGGTATGAGCGTTAAGCATAATCCCGAGTTTACGATGATTGAGCTGTATGAAGCATACACCGATTACTACGGCATGATGGATATCGCCGAGCAGCTTGTTACAACGGTTGCAAAAGAGGTTTTGGGCACAGATAAGCTGACCTACCAAGGCGTTGAGGTTGATATCGCGTCGCCGTGGAAGCGTCTTACTATGATAGACGCGGTTAAGGAGTATACAGGGCTTGATTTCGATGAGATTAAGACCACCGAGCAGGCGTTTGAAGCTGCAAAGAGCGTTGGTGTAACGCCGGAGAAGAACATGCTCTGGGGCGATATACTGAACCTGCTGTTTGAAGAAAAGGTTGAAGAAAACTTGGTTCAGCCTACGTTTATCATGGACTATCCGGTGGAGGTTTCGCCGCTTACCAAGCGTAAGGCGGATAGACCCGAGCTTACCGAACGTTTTGAGATATTCATCACCTCGCGCGAGTTTGGCAACGCATACAGCGAGCTGAACGACCCGATTGACCAGCGCGAACGTTTTGCGCGCCAGGCGCAGCTGCGCGATGCGGGCGACGAAGAGGCGAATATGATAGACGAGGATTTCCTCACAGCGCTCGAATACGGTATGCCTCCCACAGGAGGACTTGGCATCGGTATCGACAGGCTCGTTATGCTGCTAACCGACAGCGCGTCGATACGCGATGTACTGCTGTTCCCGACTATGAAAATGGTCTGAGCAAGCTCAGCCATTAGGAAAAAGCCAATTTCACAAGTGAAATTGGGTCTTACAGACCGTCTTTTTCACGCAGGTGGAGTTAGACCTTGGATTGCGGTAAAGGAGATGAATCAATATTATGGAAGATTACAGAAACATAAAGATGAGGACGTTTTCCAAGGAATGGTGGGAAAACGCATGGTATCACTATAAATTCTACTTTATAGGGGGCATAATCGCGTTTGTTGCCATAGCGTTCGGCATATCGCAATGTGCGTTTCAGGTTGCGCCGGATGCTGTGTTTACATACATCGGCAGCCATTCGCATTTCAATATGACCAGCGGGTATGTTGTTGAGGATATACTCAAAGCCGGGGTTGCGGATGTAAGCGGCGATGGTGTTAAAACGGTGCAATCGACCACAGTGTTTTTAGACGCTTCGTCGTCGAAAGAGATGTATGAGCTTGCGAGTATAGAGCTTAGCGGCGGCAAGGCTGTTGTGTTTTTCATGGACAGGGAATACCTAATGAGTTCGATGCACAACGAGTATGTTGATATGAGCGATTGGGCGAGCGAGTATGGTATAGACGAGAGCTTGTGTATAAAAGACGAGACCGGCGCTATTGTGGGCATAGATATGGTGGAAAATCCGCTTTTTGCCGAGGTGGACGAGCTTAATCCGAAGGAGCTGTATCTTGTGGTGCGCCCAATACGCCCCGACACAGACAAAACCGATCGCGATATGCAGTGGTATAACAACGGACTGGAGCTTGCGCAGTATATTATAAGCGGCGGCGAGTATGTGTCGCCGGGGATATAGCGGCGGAAGCGCGAAATGCAATGATTTACACAAAAGGATGAAGTTTATGGCAGTACAGATGAAACACAAAGAAGCGGATATGCAGGATTTCGCGGAGTATCGCCGCACAGGCGATGTGGCTTTGCGCGATAGTATTATAAGCAGCTATCTATACATAGCCGAGATTGAGGCAAAGCGGTTTTCGGGCAAGGGAGTGGACTACGACGACCTGTTTCAGGTAGCGTGTTTGGGTTTGCTCTATGCGGCGGAACGCTTTGACCCGGGCAAGGGTGTGAAGTTTTCCACCTTCGCCGCCCCAACGGTATCAGGCGAGATAAAGCGGTATTTTCGCGATAAGGGCTATTTTATAAAAGTGCCGAGGCGGCTGTATGAGATATTTTACAAAGCGGACAAGATTAGGCTTGCAAATACAGGCACAACCGCGGAGTTTGGCGAATATCAGCACACAGGGGCATCGCCAAGGCAGGTGCTGCCAAAGCAGGTGCCGCTCGACGCGGAAAACGCCGAATTTGGCTCTAAGCTTCACAACTGGATAGGCGAGTGCGACGATGCGTTTTTAATGGTGGAAGATAGGGATTTTATTGATAAATGTATGGACGCGCTGCCGGAAGATGAGCAGCTGTTTATTCGGCAGAGGTATTACGACGAAAAGACGCAGAAGCAGATTGCGGAGGTTATGGGCACATCGCAGATGTTTGTGTCGCGGATGGAGAGCCGGGTTCTGCGCAAGATTAAGGATATGTATTTTGATTGATATTTCATAAAGGACGTGAGAAAATGCTTGAATACGAACAGTACCGCCTGAGTTTAGAGGCGGTTAAATCAAAGCTTACCGAACTGAGGGATTCACTTTGACATCGCAGGTACGCAGACGCAGATAAAAGAGCTTGACGAACAGTCGATGCAGCCCGAGTTTTTTTCAGATATGGAAAACTCGCAAAAGGTGCTGCAAAAGGCGAAACAGCTCAAAGACAAGGTTGCGCGCTACGAATCGCTGGAGAGCGAGTGGGAAGATGCGAAAGTCTTGGTACAGCTGGCGATAGAGGAAGACGACGACAGCTTGCTCGCCGAAATTAAGCAGGCGTACGATTCCGTTGTGGCGGATTTGGAGGCTATGACGCTTGAAACCTTGCTTTCGGGCAAATACGACAAATGCAACGCGATTGTAACGCTCCACGCCGGAGCGGGCGGCACAGAGGCGCAGGATTGGGCGGCTATGCTGCTTCGGATGTATCAGATGTGGGCGCAGCAGCGCGGTTTTGCGTGCGAAACGCTCGACTTCCTGGACGGCGAAGAAGCGGGACTGAAAAGCGTAACAATACAGATATCGGGGCTGAATGCATACGGCTACGCAAAGGCGGAAAAGGGTGTGCATCGCTTGGTGCGCATATCGCCGTTCGATTCGTCGGGCAGACGGCATACGTCGTTTGCGTCGGTTGAGGTTATGCCGGAGATAGACGACGATGTGGATGTTGTTATAGATTCCGACGACTTGAAGGTAGACACATACCGATCCAGCGGCGCGGGCGGTCAGCATGTAAACAAGACCGAATCGGCGATACGTATAACGCATATACCAACGGGCGTTGTGGTGTCGTGCCAAAACGAGCGGTCGCAGCATAAAAACCGCGATACGGCGATGAAGATGCTTAAGGCGAAGCTGATGGAGATAGCGGAGCAGCAGCAGAAGGACAAGATTGAGGATATCAAGGGCGCGCAGAAGGAGATTGGCTGGGGGAGCCAGATCCGTTCGTATGTGTTCCATCCGTATAATATGGTGAAAGACCACAGAACAAACTTCGAAGTCGGTAATATCGGCGCGGTGATGGACGGCGGGCTGGATGGGTTTATAACAGCGTATTTGCAGGCGGCGAGCTTGGGTCAGCTGAATTTGAAATAAGCTGCGGGAAGCACCTCCTGTGTAGATTATAAACGATAAAATAATATGGATTTTGCCAAATATAATTTTGACATTCGTGGCGCAAAGTGGTATAATATAATTACCAGCAGAGAATAATATTAGCAGAGGGAAAACTTGCTGATGTTGCGCTGCTATATGGGCGTGGGTCATGCTGTTTCGAACGATGAGACCGGTATGGTTTGCCTTCTTTTGGGAGTGGAGGGAAACACAAGTGGATTACAAAATAGGGGATCGAGTCCTGTATCCAATGCATGGTGCAGGTGTTATTGAGGCGATTGAAGAGCAAGAAGTATTAGGCGAAAAACACGCATATTACATTATGAAGCTTTCTGCAGGCGATATGAAGGTTATGATACCTATGCGCAATGCCACAGAGATTGGTGTGCGCGATATTATAACCACAGCGCAGGCAGAGGTTGTTTTGCGGAGCTTTTCGGAAAAAAGAGGCGAAGAGGATTCCAACTGGAACAAGCGGTATCGCGAAAATATGCTGAAGATACGCAGCGGCGATATATACGAGGTGCTGGAGGTTGTTAAGAGCCTGATGTGCCGCGAACGCCGCAAGGGGCTTTCTACAGGCGAACGCAAGATGCTTTCCAGCGCCAAACAGATATTGGTGAGCGAACTCGTGCTTGCAGATGCGGCAAATGTTGAGAGGATAGAAGTATTGTTGTCAGACGCGGTAGATATTGAGCTTGGCGCGGTTAGGTAGAACAGCATCAGAGCCGTTCGGCAAATAGAAAAACGAAAGGGTACGGATTTGTCCGTACCCTGTTTTGTTTGTTTACGCATTATATTCCGTCTCAACAAAATCCTCCATATAAACATTGCCGCGATACACCTCTTCAATACGGTCGATATCCTTATACGAACCCTTCGGGAACGACACAACAGCATCTTTCCCCTTATACAGCGCATACCCATACGACACACCTTTGTTGAAGGAGTTTACCACATTATACGACTCAAGGCTTGTTATTTCGTCCAAGTAATACACCTTGCGCCCTGTAATACTCCGCACCACAACGGCGTTCGCATAAAGCAAAAGCTTGCGTGTGGACAGCCATAGTGTATAGAATACGCCGATACAGCACGGTACGAGATAGAAAAACTCGCCGTAGCCGTTTATAAGCAAACACACCACAACCGCCAGTATGCAAAGCCATATCGCTGTGCCAAACAGCTCGGTTTTGGTGCTGTGGATCGTTGCAAGCGGTTCTCGAAGTTCGTGCGGCATATTTTGCCTGAAAGTGATGCATATTGGCGATTTTTTAAGCTTATATGGGCGTGAGCGCGCGCCTTTCACGATGAAAAATACGCCTAATGCAAGCAGGATTAGCGATGCTGCTATTGTAAATATTATGTGTCCCATATTCGGTATCCTTTCGCTGTGTGTTTGCGACTAGTATACCACGAATATGTCGGAAATTCAAGTGGGGGAAAACACGAGGTCCGCCCCTGCGGAAACCTTGCCTTATACAGCCTTGAAATGCGGCACCAGCAGCTGCTGCCCCACACTCAGCATCTCGGGATGCTCCAGTTTATTCGCCTGCACAAGCGCGTCCAGCGGCATATGGTAGTGTCGCGCGATCTCCCAAAGTGTGTCGCCGGGCTGCACAAAGTATATGCTTATACCGCGGCGTTCGGGCAGCGCAAAATCGGGCTCTATATACGCATCTACAAGTATATTCGCTTCCTTCTCCATAATCGCCTTTGCCATAAGACTTACAGCCGCGCGCACCTCAACCTCGCCGGATGCGGTGATTGTATAGCTTGCATGGGCGATATCCGCCTTAACCTCGCACGCCATATGCTCTTCCATGCCGGGGATATCGACTGTGCAGGTAAACTCTATCTGCTTTTTAAAGCTGTTGATCGGCATTGTGGGCGACGCAGAGAGGTAGAGTACATATGTGTCTGCCATACCGTTCACCAAAACCTTGCCCTTTTGAGCGGTTGTGTCGGTTATATACGGCTTTGATATCACGTTATACACCGTTACAATTTCGGGCATATCGGAGGGCAGAGCCATCGCCTCGCGTATGCTGTATTGGGTGCTGCCCTGGCCAGCCATCACGTCGAAGCTGTATTTCTTATGTTCGCATACCATCTTTTCGCCCGGGCAGAAGCAGTCTGATATCACGTCGATAGCGGCGTTTTTCATCAGTGTCGTATTAACGCCGAACAGCAGGTCGATGTCTAAAATACGCATATCGCCGTCCATATCTGTGCGCAATACAAAGTCGGACTGGCATATCCAGATATCAACATCGCAGAGCGTGTCGTCGCTCGCGCCGTCAACATCCACAACCTCGGTAAACGGAATCTCATGTTCCATAAACTCGATGCTGTTGTCTGCCGAAACATACAGCGTGCAAAGGTTCACGGCACCCTTCAGCACCATCTTGCCTGTTACAGCGCGGGTTTCCTTATCTGTAATCTTGGCGTCCATCTTTAATACAGACAGCGCGGCGGGCTTGCTGTTTGGGAAGTCGAGCGTGTCGCGCAAGGAGAATTTGCCCAGTGTGTCAGACACCACACTGTATACCTCCATTTGCTCCTTTTGCATCTCGACCGCAACATCGTTTTCAATATCGCCTATCAGCTCGATATCGTTTTCGCGCATCGCACGGGTCTGCGCCTCTACAAGCACACGCACAGCCAGCTTGCGCGAGTTCAGCATGGTAAACTCAATATGCGCCACATCGACCTCGCTCATACACCGCCCAGATGCGCTGATAGCCGCGTTTTCTATCTGCGTCTTAAAGTCCATGCCTGAGGTGATGCCGCAAACAGGTCTGCTGTCGCCGTCAGGTACATACAAGATGTTCAGATGCACCTTGCCTGCGATATCGCATGTGCCGTCGCTGCTGATGATTTCGTTTACCATCGCCGTCGCGTCTATCTGCAGCACCTTTGCCATATCAGGGCGGATGTCCGGCACTATGATATCGCCCTCCACCAACAGCTGCGACATATCGCGCATCACAGTTTCGTTTATGGATACTACCTCTTTTTTTAGTTGCATATTCATATTTACGCCTCCTACATTGAGTTTTCAGTTGTCGGCAGCCGCTGGCGACTCCGTTGTGTAATGTATATGCGTGAGATGGCGGTAATATGCGTCTCTACAGCTGAAAAATACATATTGCTAAACCCACACCTTCGTGCTACAATGTACAGTATAGTAATGAAACAGAAAGGAAGAGCCAATATGATTAACGAATGTTATACCTGGCTTATATACTCCAAGGAAGTATACAACGATTGGCAGCAGTCGCTTGAGGAGGGCAAGGATGTGGCGCATCTGCAGGCGCAGTGCTGCTGTATACAAGATATGCCTGATGGCGCGATTAAAGAACAGCTTGCCGAAGAGATGTATCAGACGCTGAAAAACGCGCCGATGGTGAAGGATTATCCGTATACCGAGCCGTCGGATTTAGAGAGCATTAAGAAAAGCCGCCCCGTAAGCAGCAAGGAGTATAAAACCGAGTTCGACCGTGATATTCTTGCAGACAAAATATACGGCGCATGGCTCGGCAGGGTGTGCGGATGCCTTTTGGGCAAACCTGTTGAGGGGATGATGCTGCCGTTGATAGACGAGCTGTGTAAAGCTACAAACAACTATCCGCTTGCGAAGTATATAGATCCGTCGTCTATGCCAGACGAGTTTTGGACAAAAACATGGCGCAAAAAAGACGATTTGGCGTGGATACATAACATCACATCGCACTGCCCAAACGACGACGACACAAACTACACCGCGCTTGGGCTCAAAATAGTGGAGGTATTCGGCAAGGACTTCACCCCCTATGACGTTGCCGAGGCGTGGATGAAATATGTGCCGATACAGGAAACCTGCACAGCCGAGCGTATCGCATACAGGCATTTTGTAAATGGAGTATTGCCGCCGCTTTCCGCAACGGAGCACAACCCCTTCCGCGAATGGATAGGCGCGCAGATACGTGCGGATTTCTTCGGATACATCAACCCCGGCGACCCTGAAAAAGCGGCGGAGATGGCGTGGCGCGATGCATCGATAAGCCATGTGAAAAACGGCATATACGGAGAGATGTTTGCCGCGGCTATGATAGCGGCATCGGCGGCGACGGACGATATAAAGGAGATAATCGCGGCGGGGCTGAGCCAGATTCCGCAGCATTGCAGGCTTACAGAGCGTGTTATGCTCGCGATAGAGTGGTTCGATTCCGGCATGAGCGAAGACGAAGCGATATTTATGCTGCACGAGATGTATGACGAGAGTAACCCATATCACTGGTGCCATACCATCTCAAACGCCATGATTGTTGTGCTTGCGCTGTTATACGGCAAGGGTGATTTTTCGCAGACGATATGCCTTGCGGTGCGTTTTGCGTTTGACACCGACTGCAACGCTGCAACGGTTGGCTCGATAGTAGGCATGATAATCGGAGGCAAGAATGTGCCGACGCGTTGGTACGAGCCGTTTAATGAAACACTGTCTACAGGCGTTGCAGGATATAATTTTGTGCGGATTTCGGATATGGCAAAGAAAACGATGGAGTTTGTGGATTAAAGGAACGATGGGTTGCATGATATGCAACTCCTATAGATAATAATTAATCATAAGGAGAATAACAATGCTGAAAATAACTATTTACAATGAATACAAACATGAGCGCGAAGATGAGGCATGCGCGGCGGTGTACCCCGATGGCATCCACAGCGTTTTGCAGTCGTTCATCGAAGCCGATAAAGACTGTGCTATACGCATATTTACGGTGGATAATGTAAACACCGAGCTGACCGATGAAATTCTTGCAGATACCGATGTGTGTATCTGGTGGGGGCATATGGCGCACGAGCTGGTGGCAGACGAAACAGCCGCAAGGGTTGCGGAGCATGTGTTAAAGGGCATGGGCGCGATATTTCTTCATTCTGCGCATATGTCGAAGCCGTTTATACGCCTGATGGGCACCTCGTGTACGCTCAAATGGCGCGAGGTGGGCGAAAAGGAGATACTCTGGGTTGTAGACCCGCTACACCCTGTGGCGCAAGGAATTGGCAAGTATATAGAGCTGGAACATGAGGAGATGTATGGCGAACACTTTGACATCCCCGAGCCGGATTCGCTGGTATTCATCGGCTGGTTTAAGGGCGGCAACGTGTTTCGCAGCGGATGCGCATACCGCCGTGGTATGGGCAGGGTGTTCTACTTCCAGCCGGGACATGAGATGTACCCGACGTACAAGAATCCGAGCATACAGAAGGTGATTCTAAACGCTGTGGGTTGGGTTGCACCCGTGCGGCGTATTGATGCGTTGGATTGCCCGCAGTGTGAAGTGCCGATAATGGAGATATGATGAAAACCACCGCCGTATGGCGGTGGTTTTTTTCGTAGGGGCGCATAGTATGCGCCCGCCTTGTTGGACGCAGATTATATCTACGTCAAACAAGGCGGGCGATTACTAATCGCCTCTACGTTTCATATCGTATATGCCTCGTTCCAGAATGACGGAATCATTTCCGCTTCACCAGCGCATATACCTCATTCTTGCGCATACCGCGATCCTTCGCAACCGCCTTAATCGCGTCCATCTCGCTCATCCCGCTGTCGGTATACGATTTCAAATGTGCCTCGATGCTGATATCGCTGTAGTCCACATCCTCTTCCGTATGCACTGTGCCCTCCACAACAAGCACAAACTCGCCGCGTATAGGTGCATCTTTGTACATCGCAACCGCTTCCGCAAGCGTGGTGCGTACAATCTCCTCATACCGCTTCGTAAGCTCCCGCGCTATAGATATCCGTCTGTCGCCAAGCGCGGTGTATAGGTCTGCGAGCGTATTTTTAAGCTTATGCGGCGCTTCGTAGAATATAAGCGTACGCTCCTCGTTTTTAATCGCGTCCAGATGAATCTTGCGTTGGCGGCGGTTCATAGACAAAAAACCTTCGAAGCAAAACCGACCTGTTGGCAGACCGGACAGTATCAGTGCCGATATACAAGCCGCCGCGCCGGGTATGCTGGTAATGGTGATGTCGTTTTCTATGCACACAGCCACCAAATCCTCGCCCGGGTCGGAGATTGCAGGCGTTCCCGCGTCCGACACAACGGCGATATCCTGCCCTTCGAGCAGTTTTTGAAGCAAATAATCGCCCTTTTCGCGCTTGTTGTGTTCATAATAGCTCGTCATAGGCGTTGATATATCAAAATGGTTAAGCAGCTTCACAGTCTGGCGTGTATCCTCCGCCGCAATCAGGTCAACGCTTCGGAGCGTGTCGATACACCGCGCCGTGATATCGCCAAGGTTGCCGATGGGCGTTGCGCATAGGTATAATGTGCCTTTTTTCATAGTGTTCTCCTTTTGTTTTCCATATATCTCATCAATTTCCTGTGAATATTCACCATCTTCGCCATACACATACAGCGGTGGCATCATCTTCAGTTCGCGACCGCCGCCGCGCACCCCCTCCACCAGTATGATATTCGCCTTTTTGTGTGCAGACGGATGCACCATACGAAGCCGCTTGGGTTCCAGCGAATACTGCCGCATAAGCGTGAGGATATCTACAAGCCGCTCCGGGCGATGCACCATAAACAGCCGCCCGCTGGATTTCAGCAGCTGCGCCGATACTGCGATGATACCTTCCAGCGTGCAGGTTGTCTCGTGCCGCGCAATAGTTTTGGTATCCGCCGCATTGATAAGTCCGCCGCCGCTTGGCATATACGGCGGGTTGCATGTGATAACGTCAAACATCGACTTGCCGTATATGGAAACAGCGTCCGCCGCGTCGCCGCAGGTAATGTGTATACGGTGCGACAGTGCGTTTAGCTCCACACTTCGTTGCGCCAATTCAGCAGGGGCGGGCTGCAGCTCAAGCGCCTCTATACGCGCCGTGTTCGTTTTCGCAGACAGCAAAATCGGCACAATACCGTTGCCGGAGCACATATCAAGCGTCGAATCGGACGCCGCAGACGCCGCAAAATCCGCAAGCAGTACGGCATCTACGCCGAAGCAGAAAGCGGCGGGGTTTTGTATTAGCTTAAGACCGCCGAGCTGGAGGTCGTCGATACGTTCGGTGTTTGGCATAGGTGTAACCGTCCTTTGGTTGTGTTTCGTTTATTTTAACATATATTTCTGTCGGTTACAAGGGCGCGTGTGGGGAAGGTAATCCAAACAAAACAAAATTGCCGACTGCGTATGCAAGCTGCATATACAATCGGCAATTATTTGCGAACCAATAACTATTTCTGCGCCGGTGCGCTTACAGGACAAACGTCTGCGCAAGCTCCGCAATCGATACAAGTATCCGCGTCTATCACATACACGCCGTCGCCTTCTTTAATACAATCAACAGGGCAATCAGGTGCACATGCGCCGCAGTTAATGCATTCTTCGCTGATGAAATATGCCATCTACAAACACCTCCTCGTATAGGATAAACCTAATTATATCAGATAAATTATTTATCTTCAAGTGTTTTTAGTATTTCTTCGTCAATTTTTTCGCCGCCGCGCATTTCGTCGCGCTTCGCGTCGCGAATAACCTTGACTTCGCTTATGTCGAATTCGGACAAAGACTTCTCCTTTTCGCCCTCAACATTGACCTTAAGCTTGCCTTTCAGCAGGTTTACATACACAACAGTGCCTCTGCCGGCAGGTGTCTTAACAACAGAACCCTGATGCGGCGTAATCTTCAGCAAATCCTCATACGCCTCCTGCTCATACTTTAGGCAGCACATCAAACGCCCGCATGTGCCTGATATCTTGGTGGGATTGAGCGACAGCCCCTGCTCCTTTGCCATCTTGATGCTAACGGGCGCGAAATCGCCCAAAAACTGCGAACAACAAAGATTTCTGCCGCATATGCCGTAGCTTCCGAGCATCTTCGCTTCGTCGCGCACACCTATCTGCCGAAGCTCGATACGTGTGCGGAACACCGACGCGAGGTCTTTAACCAGCTCGCGGAAATCCACACGACCGTCGGCGGTGAAATAGAACAAAATCTTGTTGCCGTCGAAGGTGTATTCAACGTCTACAAGCTTCATGTCTATATCGTGATGCCGTATCTTTTCGAGGCATATGGAAAACGCCTCTTTTTCCTTAGATTCATTGAGCCGAGCCTGTTCGTGGTCGGCTTCTGTGGCTATACGGATAACGCTTTTCAGCGGCTGAACGATGGATTCGTCGCTCACCTCGCGGTTGCCGATAACAACTGTGCCCATCTCCACGCCGCGCGCTGTTTCGACGATTGCGTATTCGCCCGACGCAATCTCGATTGTGCCCGGGTCGAAGTAATATATCTTGCCGACGCTTTTAAAGCGTATTCCGACTATGTTTGTCATATGTGGTTCTCCTCGTGTTATATATTTATGTTATAGTGAGCATCACTGCCCGCTAATCCCAATCAACATCGCAAGCACCGTAGACCGCTGGCTCACATTCCGCCTCAGCATCTGCTGCGCTATACACACACTGTCTGCCGCGCCCGATATCGCCGCCGCTTCGCAGCGTGATGTGGTGTTGCCGAGCCGAGCCGCAAGGTCGGAATTGGAAAGTCCCGCTATAACGCCGCTTTTAAGCTTTAGCATATCGTTTAGCAGCGCCAGCATAAAATCCAAAATAAGCGATATATCGCCGCCTTCAGATTTGTAGTTATCTATAAACTGCGCCGCTTCGAATATTTGAAGTTCATTTATACCAACAAGCAGTTTTTCGAGCATACCAAGCGTTTCGCCGCGAAGTGCAAGAATCTCGCCGCTTCCGCAAAGCGCATCTGCCTTTGCAGGTATACCGCCGCACAGCGATGCGATAAACGCCGCATTGCCCGCCATATGCGGATATGCCGACGCAATGTAGCGCTGTATATCTATGTCGCTGCGAACCGCAAACTTCACAACGCGCGAGCGCGAAAGCACAGTTGGCAATATAAAGCCGGTGTTGGTGGTGCATATAATGAATATCACGTACGCAGGCGGTTCTTCGAGTATCTTCAGCAGGGCGTTTTGCGCCTGCGGGGTTAGCGTGTCGCCGTCTTCTATGATATACACCTTATATTTCGCTGCAAAAGGGCGGATATAGCAGTCCGATATAATATTGCGAATATCATCTGCGCCAATTGTTTTGCGTGTGGTGATATCGGCAAGCGAAAGGCTTTTTATATCCGGATTGTTGCCCGAACGCAGTTGAACGCATTGCGCGCAGGTTTTGCAAGGAGCAATTTCGCTTGTGCATAGTAACGCGGACACAAAGTATGCCGCGCAGCTGCGTTTGCCAAGCCCTTCCGCGCCTTCGAATATATACGCGTGGACAGGTGTTTGTGTTTTTATATCCGCCGCAAGCGTTTGCGGCAGTGCAGGCGTTATATGCAACACCTCTGCATTTTTAGTATCAGATATCGCCATCAAATCTTCTCGAACCGTTCAACGTCTAAGACGAATATGGTAGCGCCGCCAACTTCAACCTCCACAGGATACGGCGAATAGCTGGTGCCAAGCCCCGACATCGGCACATGTGTGCTGATAACCTGCTTCCGTGTTTCGCTTGTAGCCTTAATGATATCCACAACAGCCTGAACGTTTTGCTCGCTTGTACCAACCAAAAGCGTCATATTTCCGCGCTTGAGGAATCCGCCTGTTGTGGCAAGCTTGGTAACGCTGAAACCCTGCACATTCAGCTCGGTCATAACCTTGTTGCCGTCCTCGTCGTGTACGATCGCAAATATAAGTTTCATAATATCCTCCCCTTTATATGTCGTTTTACTGATATTTTATATTGTCTATACCTAAATTATAGCATTAGTGGTTTGTAAATGCAAATGTTTTTGTGAAAGATATATAACACCGCTTATTCTTGGTGAAGTATATTGCCCTTGATGTCATAAGTAACCCATATTGCAGATTCGTCGTTGTAAGATGTGTATGTATCTGAAAATTTAATCGTAAATTGGTCTGTAGTTGTTTCTTTTATAGCGAAATTTCGCTTACGTTGATGTATATGCGTAAGCATTTCTTCGGTTTCCATATCTACAAGCCTAAGACCTGTTGAACCTTCGCCCTCCGCCCTAAGCAATGCAATATCGCCCCGCAGCGGATACGTTATGCCGTCAAATTTCTTTGTCCATATAATCTTGCCGTCGTATGATATTTTATGAACCGGCGCACCTTGCCATCCTTGACCGCCGCCGCCCCAATATATCACATCGTCGTAAAAGCGTGCAATAGAGTCCACGCCTGTTATATTCAGCTGCCATACGTGCTCTAAATTACTGTCATAGCAGGTCATAACCCTTGGTCATGCTACAATCCAGCCTGTGCCGTTGTGGTAGTGGATATTTTGACACCAATCGGCAGAGTTGTCGTTTTTGTGCAGCATCAATTTGCCATTTTCGTCGAACTTTTGCAAGATTATTGTATCATCACCGGAGTCGTAGCCAAACATGTGACCATACGCGTAGATGCTGCCACCCTCATCAACTGCAATTAGATCTATCTCATCGACACTACTATTATGATGCACTTGCCAGATTATATTTCCGTCTTTGTCAAATTTCGCAAGATATCTGTTCTTATCGGCTTGGATAGAGCCGTCCCACCCATCATCTTCAGGGATAGGTTCTTCTAACAGCTCAACTTTAGGCTTAAGCACAGTGACAAAGCCGTCGTCTTTTGTGTTGGCAAAAGGAGAGAAAGAAGAGTATGAGTTCATATAAAAATCGGGATAATCCTTGCTCCATATGGTTTCACCCAAACTATCCAGCCTTGTAATGCGTAAAATTCCGGCTCCTGTCGCGCGGTCATATGTATTTGGCACGCAATGGAAAACAATACTTCCGTCAACTGTCGCAAACTCGAGCCTGTCACCTTCGTACACCTTTGTGGCTTCTTCGGATGGAGTTTCGGTCGAATCGACACTTTCTGCGGGCTCAGCAGAAGGCACAGCGCCCTCGTCGTTCTGCTGTGTGTTGTCTGCACATGCGGCGAACGCAATAACAAGTGCGGTAATTAATGCAATCAACACCGATATTTTGAGTTTTTTCATAACTACCTCCATATCATAAGAGGGTCACTGCAGTGACCCTCCAAAATTCGTATATATCATGCCCACTCCTGCTCGATCAACGCATAGTTGTCATCTTTGCGCAAGCGCAACTATTCTTGCTCGATCAACGCGTAATTACCATCTTTGCGCTTGTATACAACGCTCATAACAGCGGTCTCTGCGTTGCTGAACACGAAGAATTGATGCCCCAGCATGTTCATCTGCAATATCGCTTCTTCAACGCTCATTGGGTTGAAGGTGAATTTCTTGGTTTTAACAACCTTGAATTCTGTAACATCCTCCGGCTCTTGATTGCTGAAAAATTCGCTCTCAAACGGCATGTCGAACGCGCCCTGACGAAGCTTTTTCGAAAGATGTGTCTTGTGCTTCCGCATCTGACGCTCTATCACATCTACAACCCTGTCGATCGCCACATACAAATCCTGGTCTGTGTCTTGCGCACGGTATATAATACCGATGGAGAAGATGGTAACCTCAATGGTTTGCCGTTCTTTTTCAACGCTGAGCGTTACATTTACAACAGGTTCATCCTTGAAAAGACGTTCAAGTTTCCCGATTTTTTTCTCGATTCTTTCTGCGATTGCGGGTGTAACTACAATTTTTCTGCCTGTAAGCGTGAACTTCATAAGATTCATCTCCTTTATTTATGTGCTTGGGTATGGCATCCGATATTTCACGGCAAGAGCAGAGCCCTTGCCCTACAAATGCTACACCTATATTATACTTATACCCATATTCATATGGTTTAAACAACATCAATAAATATTTACAACTCAATTTCCACATGCCGTGTGGCGTGGCAGTTTATATTTACAGCTACAGGCAGCCCTGCGATATGCGTTGCGAATACCTCCACATTCACGCCGAACGCCGTTGTGTTGCCGCCGAGACCCTGCGGACCTATACCGAGGTCGTTTATACGTTCGAGCAAAGTATGCTCCAGGTCGGCGTAGTATTTATTCTGATTCTGCGTATCGATCGGGCGCATCAACGCCTTTTTTGCAAGCAGAGCCGCTTTTTCCATCGTGCCGCCTATACCAACGCCGATAACCATTGGCGGGCAAGGGTTTGAGCCAGCCGCCGACGCGGTGGATACCACAAAATCTATTACGCCGTCCAGCCCATCGGACGGTTTCAGCATCTTCAGCGCGCTCATGTTTTCGCTGCCAAACCCCTTGGGCGCGATGGTAATACGCAAATTCGCGCCCGGCTGTATGTCGTAGTGTATTATAGCCGGTGTGTTATCTCTGGTATTAACACGAATCAGCGGGTCGGCGACAACGGATTTACGCAGATATCCTTCTGCGTATCCGCGGCGCACGCCTTCATTTATCGCGTCTGACAGCGGTATGCCGTCTATATGCACATCCTGCCCGAGCGCAACCCATACAACAGCCATACCTGTGTCTTGGCATATCGGCATCTGCCTGTCTTTGGCGATCTGCGCATTGGTTATAAGCGCCTCCAGCATCTCTCTGCCGATGGGCGAAGTTTCAAGCTCCAGCGAGGTCTCCATCGCCCGGGCGATATCGCCGCCGATATTGCAGTTTGCGTCTATACAAGCCTTTGCAACCGCCGATATTATGTTATCTGTGTGAATCGTTCGCATGTTCATCAAACCCCACCTTTTCTGCAATGATATACAGCGGACGGTTTTTGCATTCGTCGTATATCCTTCCGATATATTCGCCCATCATGCCAAGCACGATTAGGATAATACCGTTGAAAAACAGCATGATTGCCACAGTTGACGCCCAGCCTTGCACAAAGCTGCCCGATATCAGCGTGTTGATTATAACGTATATCAGGTACAAAAAGCTCAAAAGTGACACGATATAGCCCATATACCCTGCGATTTTCAGCGGTTTATAGGAAAACGAGGTGATACCGTCGCCCGCAAACTTGAGCATCTTCTTGAGCGGATATTTCGTCTCGCCCGCAAACCGTTCGTCGCGCACATACTCCACACTGCCGTGCTTGAAGCCAACCCAGCTCACAAGCCCGCGCACATATCGATTTTTTTCGCCGATCTGCCCCATTGCGTCGCACACCTTGCGGTCTATCAGGCGAAAATCGCCTGTGTCAACCGGTATGTCTATGTTTGTCATAGACGCGAGTAAGCGGTAGAACATCTTTGCGGTAAGCTTCTTGAACGCGCTTTCGCCCTTGCGCACAGTGCGCTTGCCATACACGACATCATAGCCCTGCTTCCATTTTTCGATCATCTGCAAAATTACCTCAGGCGGGTCTTGCAAATCTGCGTCTATCACAACGATTGCCTGACCTGTCGCATTGTCCATACCGGCGGTGATAGCGGTTTGATGCCCGAAATTGCGCGAGAAGTTTATAAGCTTAACATGCGGGTCGGAATCACAGATCGCCTTCGCCATCTGCTCTGTTGTATCGCGGCTGCCGTCGTTTACAAAAACAAGCTCATACTCGCCGTCCGCCTGCTGCATCACACCTGTGAGGCGTTTGTATGTTTCGGCTATAACCAGTTCCTCGTTGTATAGCGGCACAACTACAGAATATTTTATCATATTTTATCATTCCTTTCATAATTACAGAAATATATACCAATCACCTAAAATGTCCAGGTTTTCAGCCACTTTAATCCGTCTATCACACCGCTCGACGCGGGAGCGCCCGAAAGCACAGGGTAAAACACCATAAACAGCAGAACGCAAACGCCCGCGTATGTCCATATATTAATATGCATATTTCTTGCAGCTATCCTGCCGCGCTTTTCCGCAAGCTGCAGCAGGTAATCTGCACAGTAGCATATCATAAGCAGCAGGAACGGCACACATACAAAGTAGTGATACAAGAAGGTGGCGCGCGATATAGGAACCCACGGCAGATATTGCGACAGATAACCGATGATTAGGAACAGCGCCCTTTTGTCGCGACGCAGAATGCCTATTATAAGCACCGCAAAGAACGCCAAAAATCCGAGCCACCATATAGCGGGATTGCCAAACGACGCTATAGTCATACGCTGACCGTCTGCGGTATTGCCCGAAAAGTACCAGACCGGGCGGATACTGAGCGGCCATTTCCACCACTCGGAGCTGTATGGGTGACCGTCTTGAAGGTCGGAATGGTAGCTATACATGCTAACTTGATTATGCACCAATATACGCAATTTTGCCCAAGGCAGCAGTTCTTTGGTCTGTTCGTCTACAATCGCGTCTTCGTAAACCCATTCTTTGGTGCCGTCCTCTTGTATTTCATAATGCCCCATCGTGCGCGCCTTGCCCTCGAGGTATTCATAGCCTGTGGGCGCTCCGGATTCAGACGACGAGGGTGTTATCTCAAGCAAGCGGTATTCTTCGTTGAGCCATCCTTTGTTAAACTGCGTATAAGACGCGCCGTAGATCAGCGCAGGTACGATTACAAAGAATGCCACACAGCTTGCCAGCGTGATAGCGGTATTGCGCACAAACGGCGCAACCTCGCTGCGCTGTTCGCTTGTTGAGGCGCTGTCGCGCATCACACGATGGCGTTCGTACCAGCGGCAGCCAAGCGAGATAAAGAGTATAACAGCAAGCCCGATAGCGGCGTATGCACCTGTCCATTTCGACGCGATACCAAGCCCCATAAACAAGCCCGACAGCGCAAGCATGGCAAGCGTTTTCCAAAGCTTGTCCTTGTAGAAGTTCATGGTATAGTAACGGTACATAAAGTAGTACATCAGTATAACAAAGAAGGTGATATATACGTCGATGGTTGCGATACGTGTTTGTACAAAATGCATAAAGTCCGCCGCAAACAACACAGCCGCCAGCGCCGCCACAGAGGTGCGCTTAAACATCCTTTTTGCAAACAGATAGATAAGCGGAATCATAAAGATGCCGAACAGAGTACCCATAATGCGCCAGCCGAATGGGTTCATGCCGAATATCATAATGCCCCACGATATGAAAACCTTGCCCAGCGGCGGATGTGTTGTTTCGTAGGGGTGGAGTCCGTGTATAAATTCATACGCCGTGCGGGCGTGGTAGATTTCGTCGAAATGCGTGGAGTTTTTGTAGGATATCACCTCCGGAGCGATACCCTGTTCGTCGAACAATGCCGCAAAATCGATATGGTCGCCTATAGGCTCAATAGACCCGGGCGTTATAATCTCGCCGTTTTCGCCTAAAAACACCAGCTCGTTGATGCGTGTTTTGTCGTCGAGCGTTTTAAACGAAATAGAATGTACAAAGTCGCCGACGCGGTGCGAATGCCATGAGAATACAGATTCAAGGTCGAGCGTTTCAACCTCCATATTGGATGGGTCTATAACGCCTGCAGGCAGGGCGGTATTTATATACTGGGTCGTCATCTGGAGCCTGCGCTTTTCGTAGCAGCCTGTAAACCACTTTATTTCTTCTATATATGTGTCTTCGTCGAACGTGATGGTGAACCCGTTTCCTCTGTCTATAGACTCCCAATACGATTCGGGCGCGCGCATATCGCCGAGGTTAAACAGTGCAACACAGCTGTATATAAGCGTTACAGCTGCCATTATGATATAGTCCGGGCGCACCATTTTGCCTGTTTTGCCGGATTCTTTGCCGTTCGGTTCGGTAAACCGCGCAAACATAGCGACCAGCGGGTTTTTGCTGTTGTTGCCTGAATCGCTGTTCTGTGTTTTAGAGCCAAAGGGCTTTTCTCCGTTATAGCAAAGCCTGAACAGATATACAAGCAGAAGGATATTTGCGATGGCGATAATAGCCACAAACGGTTTGAAGTCTGACAGCGCAAGATATGTCGTAGGCGGCGACAGCTTCTCTCTAATCGCGTTTTCCGCATTCATATACAGGATAATTCCGCTGTTTAGCAGCTGCAATAAGCTCGCCGCAAAAAATAGGCAGAGCGTACGCAAATCTTTCTTATACAGAAAGGCACACGCAAGCAGTGCAATCGCCGGATACGCATACCGCTCGTGCATTCTGCCCGCAAGTGTAAATATGCCGAGTATGGTGAGCGCGGCATAGAGGTATAGGTTTGGCATATCGATACCGCCGCCGAGTGTGTTTTGCTTGCTGCGCTTGAGCCAACGCATGAAGAACCACGCCGATGCCGCCAAAGTGAGTACGATAAATATGGTAGACCATGTGCCGAAGGTCATAAACATAAATGGATTGCCAATATTGGTTTCTGCGTCGGGTACAATACTTGGGTTTTCCCAGCCGCCGCCAAACAGCCAAAACAGGTTGAATGCGTTGACAGATCCGTATGGATACGAGTTTACGGTGTTGATATACTGGTCAATGATAGGCTGGAAGTTGAAGTCTTTGGCAAACGGCAGTGCTACAAAGAAGGTTATTATAATACCGACGCCTGCCGCCATTGCAATCTTGATAATAGAGTCGCGCTTGTATGAACTTTTGTCGTCTATCAGCATCTTTACCGCTGCAAAAGCGACGATGAGCGCAAACATGCCCGTTTGCGGCTTTATCAGCGCGCCAAGCACGAAGGCGGTGCAGGCAAGCACGAACTTTTTGTCCAGCAGAAGGTATATGCAAAGCAGAAGAAGCAGGGTCCACACACTGTCTACCTGCCCCCATGCGGCAGAATTCAGCAGGATAGCCGGGTTGAACAAAAACAGCATCGCCATGCATATGCCTATGCTGTGCGCCGAGCTGGACAGCGAACGTTCGAGGCTCGGAGAGGTTTGGCTCGATATGTTTTTCCGCCCGAACGAACGCTTTTGCGCGCTATTGCCCGCAAAGCCGCTGTTTGCCGCGTATTTTGCCGCCATCTTGTATATCAGCCATGCGGTTGCGATATCGCATAGTATGGCGGGGAGCTTGATAATGAGGTTAAAGGTAGCTTCGTTGTTTTGCAAAGCGGGGATAACGCTGTGGAGCCAGCCTGTAAACCATAGCACATACATATAGCCGGGCGGATAGTCCGTGAAACTGTCGGTAAAATAAAAGTTGTGCAGACCGTCGTCATACGCCCAGCGCGACCAATGCCTGAAGCAGTTCATGTCGAAGGTGTGACCTTGGATCGATGTTGCGATGATGATACGAAGGAAGAACGCGAAAACCAATAGTATCGCAAACGACATCGTGGCAGTGGTTTTATTGTAGCCCTTCGGCGCTTCAATCATTGCGGGGCGAAGCGACGAATAGTGTATAAGCAAAAATAGAAGCGCAAAGATACCTGTTGAGTAATAGATAAGCTCCATCGACATAATAAAATAGTCCGGGTATGTAGCTGTGTATGGTGCGAAACCCGGATTCTCCCTTCTGTGTATTGTGTTATTACAATCTGATCCCTACATCTTATATCGCCTGAAAAATCCGGCCTTGTCCAGCGAAAACAGCAGTATATATCCGCCGGCAATGCCTGTTACCGCCTGCGGCACACTGCCCATCAGCATCTTCAGCACGCCGAGTTCTTCTGTACCGGACATAAATACGTCGAATGTAAAATAGCCTAAAATCATAACAACACTTGCCAGTATAAACGCGCATATTGTTCTGATATACGGTATGGAACTGCGGTTTTTTCTGTGTGTAAGAGCAGATACGACCAGCGGCATAGCCATTTTTATGAAGAACGTAGGTATTGCATACTGGTTTGCGCCAACATACAAATCTGCCAGCGCGGAGCCTATGCCTGAGGCGAAAGCGCCGAGCCATCCGCCGGGCACAAATCCGCACAGCAGAACCATAATATCGCCGGGATGTACATAGCCGCCGAGTGGCAATCGGTATATGTGCAGCATACCTGTTGCGATAAAGCAAAGCGCCATCATCAGCGCCGTTATAACCAATTTTTTTGTGTTTATTTTCAAGGGATGTCATCTCCTAAGGTGTTATTTGTATATCAAATCTCATAAAACCCGGAACACGACGTATCATTCAGTGTATGCAGCACAGCTTCCAGCGATACGCCCTCGCGTGTGGGTTGTCCGTTTCCGTATGTGGCGCGTATCGCCGTTTGTACAAACGCACACGCCTTTGCCGCCGCCTGCGGAGGATTAAGCCCGCCAAGCATTGCGCCAATCATAACGCTGGCGAATATATCGCCTGTGCCGGGATACATAACGGGGATATAATCGCAATTCGCCACCCAAAACTTGCCGTTTGTCTGATTATATATGCCAACGCCATAGATGCCGTCTGCGAGCCGTAAGCCTGTGAGCGCGACTGCACCGTGCGGCGAAATCATACCGCCGAGCCGCATAAGCCAATCCTTTGCAATACTCGGGCTAAGCGCGTCCGAGAGCGGTTCGTCCAGCAAAAACGCCGCTTCGGTCATATTCGGCGTAATAACATTTGCGTGGGCAATAAGGCGGCGCATGTGTTCGATAAACGATGCGTCAAGTGTGCTGTATAGCTTGCCGTCGTCGGCAAAAACAGGGTCTATAACAACCATCGGGCAGTTTGTAGTGTCAATAAAGTTTATGATAATATCTATCTGCTGCTGTGAACCCAAAAAGCCGCTATATACGCAGTCAAACGCGATATCCAGCGAGCGCCAATGTGCAAAATAGCTTGGCAGCGAAGGTGTCATATCGGTAAAAGTAAATCCTTCAAATCCGCCTGTATGGGTAGAAAGCACAGCCGTCGGAGCGGAGCATACCTGCGCGCCCATACACGAGAGGATGGGTATAACAACGCCGAGCGAGCATCTGCCAAAGCCCGATATATCGTGTATTGCCGCTACTCTTTTTGGGATATGCAAGGACATATGCGGTCGCCTGACCTTTCGTGAAATATAGTATATAGTTTGCAATAATATATTACTACATTATTATAGTTTATGCAAGCATTTCGGATACTTTATTATTAATACTAATATTTATTAGAAGAGTCGATAGAATCAATGTAAAACGTTGAGCCTATGCGTTTTGCATTGATTCTATCGCTACGATTCTTATAAAGATTAGTATTACTTTGCTTTTTTGATTGCATTTATTTTTTCGTCATGCTATAATTCTAATATCTATCATTACATTTTAATGAGAAATGATATTTTTTGATTGTTTGAGAGGATGGTTATCGTAATGGCTAGGGGCTTTAAAGGCGGTATACGCCCAAACGACAGCAAGACTCGCATAAGCAGTATTCCCATACATGAATTAGACGGTACAGCAGAGCATGTGTATCCTTTGCGCCAGCATATCGGCGCAATGCTCGAATCGGCTGTTGAGGTTGGAGAGTGCGTATTGGTCGGGCAAAAGATCGCGGACTTAGACGAGCTGAATCCGCCGTTGTTTGCGTCTGTGTCGGGCAAGGTGAGTGCGATAGAGCCGAGGCTGCACCCGGACGGTTCTATGGTTAGGTCTATTATTATAGAAAACGATATGCGCTACGAAGTGCATGGAAGCGTATGCCCGAAAGGCAAGCTGAAAGAGCTTTCGCCGCAGGATATTATTCATATTGTGCGCGAAGCCGGCATTGTAGGCATGGGCGGAGAATGCTATCCAACACATATAAAATTGCAGCCGCAAAAGGACAAGGAAATCGACTGCGTGATTATAAACGGCACAGAATGCGAACCGTACCTGACAGGCAGCTACAGGCTTATGCTCGAATCGCCGGAGCTGCTGGTCTACGGCATGCGCGCGGTAATGCGTGTGTTTGGGCTTAGCAAGGGGCATATCGCGATTGAGGCGGACAAGCGGGCGGCTATAAAAGCGGTTAAGACAAAGCTTGCAGGCAAGTATGGCATCAAGATAAATAAGCTTAGGACAAGGTACCCGCAAGGCTCCGAGAAGCATTTGATATACGCGGTTACAGGCAGAGAGATTCCGCATGGCAAGACACCTGCGGATGTGGGTGTTGTGGTTATTAACGCGGACACCGCGGCGGCGATTGCAACAGCGATAAAAACAGGTATGCCGCTTATACGCCGCACAGTTACGGTTGCGGGTACAGCGATTGCCAAGCCTGCGAATTTCAATGTACGGCTGGGCGCGTCGTTTGAGTATCTGGTAGAAAAAGCGGGCGGGTTTAAGGGCGAGCCTACAAAGGTTATCATGGGCGGGCCTATGCGGGGGATTGCGCAGTCATGCTTGCAAGTGCCGGTTGTTAAAGGTACCTCCGCGGTTTTGGTGTTTGGCGAATCGAGCGCAACCCACGCGGGACACAAGATGCGCAAGCGATATAACCCTCGCAGTGGGCATTGTGTGCGCTGCGGAAAGTGCGCGGATGTTTGCCCAATGAGGCTTATGCCTATGAATATCAGCCTGTATGCGCAGCGTATCGCAGCTGCACCGAAGGAAAGCTTGGAGATGTGCGAAAAATACGGCGCGGACGACTGCATGGAATGCGGCGCGTGTTCGTATATGTGTCCGGGACAGCAGCATCCGCTGAAGTTTATACGTGTTGCGAAGAAGGCAATGGCGGAGAAGCAGCCATCGGCGGAAAATCAGCAGATAAAAGAATAGAATTTTGAAAAATGGAATTTTTTGGGATAGAGTGGACAAGTTTGAATAAATTCAAACTACGCAAAAAATTGTTGTCGGCGCAAGACGCCTCCCGCGACAAAGTCGCGCTACAATATTTTGAAGAAAGGAATATTTATTCATCACCTTCTGTGATGAATAAATCATTATTATAAATATGAAAGAATGTAAATTTGCAGTATCGGCGGCGCCGCATATTGTGGCAATAGACAACAGCCGTAATGTTATGGCAGACATACTCATCGCGCTCGCTCCGGCGGTTATAGGGGCAGGATTCTTCTTTGGACTGCGCGCGTTTGTGGTGATGTTTACCTCGGTTATATCGTGCGTACTGTTTGAGTTTGGATACCAGGTTATAGCCAGAGGTATAGATATTAAAAATAGGAAGCAAATGACCTTTCGTAATGCGGTGTCTGAATCGCGCAAACGCACCGATATCGGTGATTTGTCCGCGGTTGTAACAGGCATACTCCTGGGTATGAACATGCCTGTTATTGTGCCGCTGTGGATGGTTGTTGTCGGCAGTGTGTTTGCCGTTGTTTTGGTAAAACAGTTGTTTGGCGGGCTTGGCAACAATCTTGTAAACCCTGCGCTTGCGGCAAAGGCGTTTATGATGGTGTGCTGGGCGGGCACAATGAGCATGTTTACAGGTCCTGTTATCAATTTCGGGCGCTATATATTGCCTGCGGATGCGGCTGTAACAGAAACGCCGCTCGCTATTATAAAGAGCGGCGCGGTTAAGGCATTGCCCACCATATACGATGTTTTTATCGGGCGTGTCGGCGGCGCGATTGGCGAAACGTCGGCGTTTTTGCTAATCATAGGCGGCATATACCTGCTGCTTAGAGGCGTTATAGATTGGAAGATACCGTTTGGCTATATCGGAACCTTCGCGGCGCTTATGTTTTTGTTTGGTCAAAGCAAATACAACCTTAACTTTACGGCATACAACGTGTGCATCGGCGGCGTTATACTGGGCGCGTTCTTTATGGCGACAGATTATGTTACAACGCCGGTTACAGGCAAGGGCAGAGCGATATTCGGAGTGGGCTGCGGCATCATTACGTTTATGATACGGCGTTTCGGCGCACACACAGACGGCGTTACATACGCCATACTTATCATGAATATCGCCACACCGCTGATAGACAAATATGTCCACCGCAGGCGGTTCGGTATGATAAAACGCAAAAAAGCCGTTGGCAAATCCGCGAATGGAGCTGTAATTGAGGAAGGGGATGATGCATAAGTGAAGGAGAAACAAAAACACATACTGCGCTGTGCGGTCATCCTGCTTATAATCGTGGCGGTTTCGGGAGCGCTGCTGTTTGGCGTAAATATGCTTACCAAGGGTATGATAGAAGAAAATAACGAAAAAACGCTGAACCGTGTGCTTTCGGAGGTTATGCCAAAGGCGGACGAGTTTGTGCCGGCAGATGCGGCGGTATACGAGGCATACGGCGCAAAGGGCATATATACAGCAAAGAGCGGCGGCGTTGAAATCGGCGCCTGCGTAATCTTTTCGCACAAAGGTCATGGCGGCGATATCGCAGTGGTAGTTGGGGTGGAAAATGCAAAAATGGCTGTTACAGGTGTGCGCATTATGTCTACCAACGAAACGGACGGGCTTGGGGCAAGTATAGCGCCCGCAAGCTTTACCTCGCAGTATATAGGCAAGCAGTATGACCCCGACCATCCGCTTGTTATGAATAATATCAATATAAACACCTATGGTAATATGACGAACACGCAGATGCGTACGGTGTCCGGTTCTACGATTAAGCCGAAGGAGGTAACGGCGATAGTAAACAAGGCGATGGCGGCTGCGTTTGAGCAAAGACCATATGTGAGCGTTGATATATCGGACGACGGCATAGTTGGCGGCGGTATTGATGGTGAAGAGATAGCTGATGAAACCGATGGTGAAGATGCGGAAGTGCAGGACGATGCAGCAGACGATATAGATGATAACGAAGACGACAATACAGATGAAGACGAAGGAGGCGACGGCGATGAGTAAAACGATTGCGACCTTCACAAAGGGGATTATTAAGGAAAATCCGGTGTTTGTAAGATTTTTGGGCGTATGCCCTGTTTTGGCGATAACAACGACGGCTATGAACGGCTTGGGGCTGGGGATTGCGGTTATGCTTGTGCTTATCTGCTCTAATGTGGCAATATCGCTTATGCGCAAGCTTGTTCCGGAGGCGATACGCCTTGCGGTGCATATGATTATTGCCGCATTTTTTGTGGCTGCGCTGGAGATGTTTATGAAGGCGCTTGTGCCGGAGGTTGCGGTTAACCTCGGCATATTTGTGCCGCTGATTGTTGTAAACTGCATCATCTCGGCAGGTGTTGATACATTCGAGTCTGAGCATAATGTGTTTATGTCTGCGGTTGACGGACTGGGCGCAGGGCTGGGGTTTGCGCTTGCGATGCTTGCGATCTCATGTATGCGTGAGCTTTTGGGCGCAGGCACAGTGTTCGGCATGCAGATTTTGCCCGAAGGCAAGAATATGGCGATGTTTGTGCTTGCGCCGGGCGGGTTTATCGTGTTTGGCGTTTTTGTTGGTGTGGCGCGGCTTGCGGTTTCGGTATTTAAAAAGAGAAAGGCGGGCGATGCGGAATGTTGATGAATCTGATAAATATCTCGCTGGGCGTTATATTCATAGAAAATTTATTGTTCGCCAAGTTTTGGGGCATATGCCCGTTTTTGAGAGCGTCGGGAAAGTTTAAGACCACATTAAAACTGGGCGCTTGCACCGCATATGTTATGACGCTTGTGTCAGCGCTTATGTGGCCGGTATGGACATACATACTTGTGCCGACAGGGTTTACGTATTTTCGGACACCTGCGCTCATAATCATAATGTTGGCGGTGATTCAGCTGTCGGAGCTTGGTTTGCGCCGATATTTGCCGACTGTCCATACTTCGTTTGGCATACACCTGCCGTCGCTCACAGTGAGCTGCGCGGTGATGGGTATGGCTATGCTTAGTATGGTGTATGAATATAGTTTTGTGGAGGCGATCACATACGGGTTTATGGCGGCTGTTGGGCTAACGCTTGCGGCTGTGCTGTTTGCGGGCATACGCGAAAGGCTGGAGTTTATCAAATGCCCGAAGTGTATGGAAGGTTTGCCGATCACAATGGTTTCCGCCGGTTTTATTGCGCTTGCGTTTATGGGCTTTGCCGGTATGACGCTGTAATTTGAAAAGAGGGGAGGGATAGTATGCCGATAATGAATATGGCGATAGTTGCGATAAAGGACATTTTTGCGAAAATGAATCTGTCGACAGCAGGAAGCATTGCTGTAGCGGCTTTCTGTATGCTTATGGTGTTTCTTGTGCTTTCATGCATCTGTATAATCATCAAGTGTTTTTCGCTTGCGGTTGTTAAGTTGGAGCATAAGTTCGGCAAAAAGAGAGCGAATTATAGGTAAGATCAGTAGTATTTGAAAATTCGGAAATAAGCTGTTCGAACTGACCGACTTTAGTACATTAGGTTTGTATGCCACCCGTTAATGCGGCGTTTCGCAAAAATGTATGGCGACACGGTGCGGGATTATGGTAACGAAGCTGGAAAGGTAAGAAATTAACTATGAATTTTATTGAGTCATTAGAAACAATTTGGAAGACATCGGGGTTTGCTGCCCTATCGTGGGGGCATTTTGCAATGATCGCGGTTGCATGTGTGTTTATCTATCTTGCGATTGTGCGCGAGTTTGAGCCGCTTTTGCTGTTGCCCATAGCGTTTGGCATCCTGCTTGTAAACCTGCCGCTTTCAAATATGATGGGAAAGCCGCAAGGCGAGGAAGCGGGCGGATTGCTGTACTATCTGTATCAGGGTGTAAAACTTGGCATATATCCATCACTGATATTTATGGGAATTGGCGCGATGACAGACTTTGGTCCGCTGATTGCAAGACCAAGCAGTATGCTGATGGGCGCGGGTGCGCAGCTTGGTGTGGCGGTGGCGTTTGTAATCGCTATCATACTTGGGTTTGACCCGAGACAGGCGGCGTCCATCTCTATAATCGGCGGAGCGGACGGACCGACTGCGATATATCTTACAACAAGGCTTGCGCCGAAGCTTTTGCCGGCGATAGCGATAGCCGCATACTCGTATATGGCGCTTATACCGATGATCCAACCGCCTATTATGCGTACGCTGACGACCAAAAAAGAGCGCGAAACGCCGATGACACAGCTGCGCGAGGTGTCGAAGCTTGAAAAAGTATGTTTCCCGATTATCGTTACAGTGCTGTGTGTACTGTTGCTTCCGGATGTTGCGCCGCTTATCGGTATGCTGATGCTGGGCAATCTGTTCAGAGAAGCCGGCGTTGTGGAACGCCTTTCAGATACGGCGCAAAATGCGCTGATAAATATTGTGACTATATTTCTTGGTGTAACAGTTGGCGCAACAGCGAATGCGGAAACCTTCCTCCAGCCTGAAACGCTTATGATTATTGGGCTGGGTCTGCTTGCATTTATGTTCAGCACTGTTGGCGGACTGCTTATAGGCAAACTGATGTACTGGCTGAGCGGCGGCAAGGTGAATCCGCTTATCGGCTCCGCCGGTGTGTCGGCTGTACCTATGGCGGCGCGCGTGGCGCACAAGGAAGGGCAAAAGGCGAACCCTGCAAACTTCCTGCTGATGCATGCGATCGGTCCGAATATCGCGGGCGTTATAGGCTCTGCGGTTGTTGCGGGCGTGCTGCTCGCCCTGTTCGGTTGATGATAGTTTAGCATAATAAACAACGAACCCATCGGCGCCGATATAATCGGCTGTGCGATGGGTTCGTTTTATATGGGTATATAGGACGGGCTTTGTTTAATACTACTTGGTAAATACAGCGAGTACGCCGTTGAAAAATGCGCAAGCCTCGGTGTTGTCAAGCAGTGTGTTTATAAGCTGTATGCGCAGCCGTCTACTATAGTCGGTGCCGCATCAAGTACCAGCTCGGTTTTAGGGTCGGCGGGTACTTTTTGGCAAAAATTATCGTCGATATATATGAACGCGTTGGCATCATTCGCTTCAAGCTCGAATATAGGTGCAACTGGTTTTTCAACTCTATTTATAACCAGAACCCTGTCTGTTTTCGCCCGGGCGGGATAGCTCATCGCGGCGATATCGAACCATACAAATACCTTCTTATTTGCGATATCATCTATATTTCCAACCGTTAAGCCGCTTGCATAAGCAACATCTGCGTCGGCCGGGATAGTTATCATAAATGCGCCGTCTGTGCTTAGAAAATTCAAAGAACCGTCTTCGTTTTTGGTTATATTGCCAACGCCGAGCATCATAGCCGGAGCGTGTGTGTCGCCGATGTTTGCAACGATGGCGTCGCAGTTTGCGATAGGCGGCATACTCCTTGTTATCGCTGTGCTGTAATATGCAACGATGTTGTCGCCCGCTTCAAGCTCGGTCAAATCCATAAGTTCACCGGTCTGCGTATTTAGCACGATACCGTAGGTCATATTGAGCTTTATCTGCATAATCGGTTCAGTTGTGGTTTCAACCAAGATATACGGCACATCAAGGGTTGCGGGTTCTATAACCACCACATTCGCAGGTGCGTTAACAACCGCGTCGGAATCGCCGCCCATCGGTGCGTTAAACGGCCCGTTGGTTGAATCGACGATGGGCATTATAGTCAATGGCGCTGTGCCGTCATTCGCTATTGCTGTAACGCAGAAGGCAGACACCATACATAGGCATGTTATAATCGCTAAGGTATTTCTGAATTTATTCATAATAATATTCCTCCTCTTTCTATATTGTCGAATCGATACAGTCGAGCTGTTATCGGCTTTTCGCTTCTTGATTTTTGACAGTGTTGAATTAGTCTAGACAATTATTTGACGACTGAGAACGCAAGAAAGTTCCACATTTTGCGAATTTTCATTTTTTTGGCGAGACTTTTGCGTATGGGAAAATCGGACATTATATGTAGGGAAACGAAAATTCGTTGATAAAATTTTTTTGCAAAAAGGTTAAAATTTATATAATCAGATTCACTCGAACTCATTTTGCAGCACTTGACAAGCAACCCTGCTAAATGGTATACTTATACCATTATTTTTCACAGGCTAGAAAGGACGTAGTTTGCATAAATGCAGACTACAAAAAGCTTGCGACTGCGGTCGCAAGGTTTTTCAACCGACTTTTTGAGAAAGGGGAAATTATTCATCACCGTTGGCGATGAATAATCATAATTGAAACAATGTTAATGAGTAAACTTTTGGGCGAGCGATTCAAAGAAAAACCCGCTGACGCCAATATGCCCAGCCATATATTCCTGCTTCGCGGCGGATATATGCGCCAGGTGGCAAACGGCGTATATTCGCTGTTGATGCCGGCAAAGCGTGTTGTCCATAAGATAGAAAACATATTGCGCGAGGAGATGGACGCGATAGACGGGCAAGAGGTTAGTATGCCTGTTGTGCTTCCGGGCGAGCTTTGGAAGGAGTCCGGGCGTTGGGATTCTGTGGGCAGTGAGCTTTTGCGCATAAAAGACCGCACAGGGCAGGATATGCTGCTTGCGATGACCCACGAAGAGGGCGTTGTGCATCTTGCGCGCAGCGAAGCGATGTCATACACCAAGTATCCGTTTATGCTGTATCAGCTGCAAACCAAGTTCCGCGACGAGCCAAGAAGCCGCGGCGGGCTTATACGTGTGCGCGAATTTACGATGAAGGACGCGTATTCGTTCCACACCTCGCAGGCGGATCTGGAAGCCTACTACCAGCGTTGCTACGACGCATATAATACGATATACAAGCGCGCCGGTATGAAGAACACCATCGCCGTATGCTCCGACAGCGGCATGATGGGCGGCAAGGTGGCGCACGAGTTTATGTCGCTCAACGAATTCGGCGAGGATTCGCTTATCATATGCGCCGACTGCGGCTACAGCTCCAATATGGAGGTTGCGGTGTGTTCGCTGCCAAAGCGCGAGCGCGATGTTGCCGAAAAGCAGGAGGTTCACACGCCGAACACCAAGGATATCCAGGCGATTGCGGACTTTTTCAAAACGAGCGCAGATAACACCATGAAAGCCACTGTGTTTGGCGTGGAAGGCACAGATACACCGCTTGTTGTGTTTATCCGCGGTGATTTGGAGGTAAACGAAGCCAAGCTGAAGAAGGTTGTGGGCGCAAATATCTATCCGTATACCGACGACGGTAGCACAGGTATTGCGTTTGGGTTTATCGGACCATGCGGTTTGCCGAGCGGATGCACAGTTATATACGACGCGTCGCTTGAGGGGCAAAACGACTTGATTGCAGGGGCAAACAAGGAAGACTACCATATCTCGGGCGTTTGCGTGAGCAGAGATGTGACGGATGTGGTGTTCAGCGATGTGGCAAAGGTGCCGGATGGCGCGGTTTGTGCGCATTGCGACGGCAGGCTCGACCTAAAGCGCGGTATAGAGATAGGCAACATATTCCAGCTAGGCACGAAGTATACCGAAGCGATGGGAATGGAGTATACAGACGCAAACGGCGAACAGCAGACGCCGATTATGGGATGCTACGGCATTGGCGTGGGCAGGATGCTGGCGTGTATTATGGAGGATAATCACGACGACTATGGACCGATATGGCCGATGTCTGTGGCGCCGTGGCAAATACACATCTGTTCGCTGAACAATCAGGTTGAAGAGATATCGGCGGCGGCGAAGGAGCTGTATACGGCGCTTTCGGCGAAGTATGAAGTGATTTTAGATGACCGCAACGTTGCGGCGGGCATACAGTTTGCCGACGCGGACCTGCTTGGTGTGCCAGTGCGGCTTGTTGTGAGCCAGCGCAACCTCGCAAACGGCGAGATAGAGCTGTGTACGCGAGACAAGAGCGTGAAGATGGGTGTGGCAAAAGACGATATCCTTGCGGCGGTAGACAAGCTTGTGGCAGAGATGATGTAATAGGCGCAACGGAATACATTCTGCTTTGCAAGATATCAGCCGCGCCATTGAAAATTCTTCGGATTTTCCCAAAATTCATGGTGTAATAAATATAAAATAATATATAAAAATCAGGAGGAAAAGATTATGTTTAAGAAGCAGTTGGTAATATTTTTGGCGGTAATTATGGCGCTCACTTTTGTTGCATGCAAAAGTGCGGATAATGGCGAACAGGCACCTGCGGATGCAACCACGGATGCTGTTGAAACCTCGGATGTTGTTGAAACACCGCCGCTCACAGAAATGCAAAAATATGGCGAAATCAGCCTGCCGGACGGGTATGAACAAGTGGGTACCGAGGCGACCCTTGGTCATATGAAATACGAAAACGCGGAAACAGGCACGGTTGTGAGTGTAGCAAATTTGGAAATAAGAGACATTGATTTGGAAACCATTGCAGGTATATACAGAATGGATTCCGGATTAACAGATGAAGAAATTGCAAACAACGCAATATTGGATACAACAGTAGACGGAAAACCTGCTAAGTTGTTGGAAGTTAATGTGGATGAAACGAATATGACATCGGAATACTTCTTTGAAACCACCAGTGGCATCAAATATATAAAAATCGAGCATTCTGTAGATAATATAGCAGAGCGCGACAGCATTATCGCAAACTATAAAGCGGAGTAATTTTGGTTTCATGAAAGAGCCCCTAGGGGTTCTTTTTTTGTTGTGTTAAGAAGGAGTTTGGATGTGCGATATAGAATATATGTGTACAAAGGCAATAATCATTTCATGATGGAGAAGACATATATTGTAGGCAGTGTAGAGGAGAAATTATGGCGATTGCGTATATGCGCTGCGCGGCATACAGCTGCGACAGATGCGGAACGGTGAATGTTAAAAAAATACATATATTTGACTTGCCCGAAGGCAGAGCCTTGCCGCTCGTTTGCGAATGCGGTGCGCATTGTATGGCTATCGTGCTGAAAAAGGACAAGTATCATATTGCGGACAACTGTGCATATTGCCGACAGACACACAGGTATCATATAGGCAAACAGCGGTTTTGGAACGGTGTGGTTATGGAGTTTTGCTGTATGGAAAACGGTGTAAGCAGGTTTATGATTGGCGAAATCGCAGAGGTGAAGCGCTACGCAAAACAACAGCAAGAGATGCTCGACGAAATGGCGGAATACAGCAATATCATGCAGGAGATTGAGTTCCAAAACGAAAATGTTATTGTAGACACGCTGGAGCGAATTCACGAAATTGCGCGAAACGGCAATATATTTTGCACCTGTGGCGGCGATATCGAGTTTTGCCTTGAATGCGATTCTATAAAGCTGACATGCAGCAAGTGCGATTCAACAGAGGTGATATATGCGGCGACCGAGCAGGATTTGGCGAATATTATGAAGCGTGAGAGTATCGTGATAACGCATTCGGAGCATAAGCCGTCGCCGAGGTAAGAGTTGAATTACCGTTATATTAATTCAATCGAACATTTTTTCGAAAATTTTAAAGAAATTCATAAAAACATCTTCACAACGCCCAAAAATAGTGATATACTATTATGGGTGTTTTTTATTATGCTAAATAACGGAGAATAATATGAACAACTATAAAGTAGTATCGGACTATACCCCGAAAGGTGACCAGCCGAAGGCGATAAGCGCGCTTGCGCAGGGTATCAACGACGGATATATGGGTCAGACCCTGCTGGGCGTTACAGGCTCCGGCAAAACATTTACTATAGCAAACACGATAGCGAAGGTCAATCGTCCTACGCTTGTTCTCGCGCACAATAAAACGCTTGCAGCGCAGCTTTGCAGCGAGTTTAAGGAGTTTTTCCCAAACAGCGCGGTGGAGTTCTTTGTGAGCTATTACGACTACTACCAGCCCGAGGCATATATTCCGCATACAGATACATATATCGAAAAAGACGCGTCGACCAACGACGAGATAGACAAGCTCAGGCACAGCGCGACGGCGGCACTCTTTGAGCGGCGTGACGTAATCGTTGTGGCGAGCGTATCGTGCATATACGGCTTGGGCGACCCGATAGATTACAATAATTTGGTACTGTCCCTGCGAACATGTATGCGCAAGGAGCGCGACGAAGTGCTTGCGCGGCTGATATCCATACAGTACGAGCGCAACGATATCGACTTTAAGCGCAGTACGTTCCGTGTGCGCGGCGATGTTGTCGAGATTATACCGTCGCACCAAAACGCCAACGCCGTACGCGTGGAGTTTTTCGGCGACGAGGTGGAGCGTATATCCGAGATAAACGTGATAACGGGCGAGATATTGGGCGTACGCGACCATTGCGTAATATTCCCTGCGTCGCATTATGTTACAACGCAGGAAAAGCGCGAATCGGCGATTATTACGATAGAGGAAGAGCTTGAGGAGCGCGTACAGTGGTTTAAGGACCACGACAAGCTTGTGGAGGCTCAGCGCATACTCCAGCGTACGCGGTACGATATTGAGATGATGCGCGAGGTCGGATTTTGCAACGGTATCGAGAACTATTCGCGGCATATAAGCGGCAGACCCGCCGGAAGCGCGCCGTTTACGCTGATGGACTACTTCCCGGACGACTATCTGCTGGTTGCGGATGAGGCGCATGTTTCCATCCCACAGGTGCGCGCGATGTATGCGGGCGACCGTTCGCGCAAGGAGAATTTGGTGGATTTCGGGTTCCGTCTGCCGTCGGCATTTGACAACAGACCGCTGTGTTTCGAGGAGTTTGAGGAACGTATCAATCAGGTTGTATTCGTGTCGGCGACGCCCGCGGAGTATGAGCGAACGCATTCGGCGCAGATTGTGGAGCAGGTGATCCGCCCGACGGGCTTGATAGACCCGGAGATTGAGGTGCGCCCGGTGAAGAGCCAGGTGGACGATTTGGTGGGCGAGATAAACAAGCGCACCGCCAAGAATGAGAGGGTGCTAATCACGACGCTGACCAAGCGTATGGCGGAGGATTTGACGGAATATTTCAAGGATTTGGATATAAAAGTGCAGTATATGCATTCGGATGTGGTGACAATGGAGCGTATGGAGATCATACGCGACCTGCGCGCAGGCGTATACGACGTGCTGGTGGGTATAAATTTGTTGCGTGAGGGTCTGGATATCCCCGAAGTGTCGCTTGTGGCGATACTCGACGCTGACAAAGAGGGATTTTTGCGCAACGAGACATCGCTTGTGCAGACGATCGGTCGCGCAGCGCGAAACGCGGAGGGCAAGGTTATCATGTATGCCGAGCGTATCACAGATTCGATGCAGCGCGCGATAGATGAGACAAACCGCCGCCGCAAGATACAGCAAGACTATAATGAGGAACATGGCATTGTCCCTGCAACGATTAAGAAGGGCATACGCGAGGTGATAGAGGCGACCAAGGAGGATAAAAAGTCCAAAACCGAGCGTGATTATAATAACGATATTATGGATAAGAACCTCAGAATCCTGCAATTAACCGACCAGATGAACCAGGCGGCGCAGGAGTTGCAATTCGAAAAAGCGGCGCAATTGCGTGATAAGATTAAGAAGCTGCGAACGGATATGTAGAGACGACCCTTGCGGTCGTCCGTTCGGCGAAAAAACCAATGTGCGAACACAGAAAGGACGGATAAAATGTTAAATCAAAACCAAATAACCGACATCATAGACAAAATTCGCAAGGGCATCAACCCGGCGTTTATATACATAATGGAAGAAACCGATATCGAAAAGATCGTGCATGTGCTGGTGATGTGCGACAATAGCGCGGATATCTTCCATATAACACGCATTGAGCTGGAACTATCCAAGGCGGTAGGTATGCCTGTGCAGATATACAGCACCGACGAGTGCGACGCCGATTTTGCAGGCGAGATACTGGAATTCGGCACTTTGGAATACTGCAAAAACGAGATGGCGCGGCGCAGGTTTTTAGGCGATGTGGCGCAGGAGAATGCGGTTGTAAGCATGAAACGCAATATGCTGCTGAACCGTATGGAGGAGTGCGGAAGCATATTCTTGATGTAAATCATCCGCAGAAATTTAGTTCTGTTCTCTCATTGTGAATAGAGCTGTAGGGACGGTCGCCCTCGACCGTCCGCCTGTTGAGAAAAAAATTGAGACATTGCAAGAAAGTTCTGTGCGGGGCATAACATAAAATATTATTGAGACAATGTAGTAATATGAAAATCTGTATTTGATATAGAGTATGGAGGTCGGTCATGGATATTGTAGTGCGTGAGGTTGCGAAAAAAGATTATCCGGACATTTTGTCACTGTGGAATAATGAGATTGGTAATCGTGATGTTACCGCCGAAAATATTGCCTCTCATTACGATAGAATAGAAAACGATGAACGTTACAAAACCTTTGTGGCTGTGATAAATGGTGAGGTAGTAGGCTTTGTTTCCTCGGTGCAGTCGCTTGCGGTTGGACTTGATGCCGGATTTATACACATCGTAGGAATTGCTGTAAAACATGAAAAACAGAACAAAGGAATTGGAACAAAATTGCTTCAGCACATGGAACATTATGCAAAAGAAAAAGGTACACACAGCATTATTTTAAACAGCGGAGTAAAACGCACAAAAGCGCATATTTTTTATCAAAACAACGGATATGACAAAGATTCGTGGTGCTTCGACAAAAGAGTTTAACACTATCATCCCCAAAACCAATCACAAAGGAGAATTCACATGGTTAAAAACACCATTTTTATAAAAGGCGCGCGCGAGCATAATCTGAAAAACATCGACGTAACCATCCCGCGCGACAAACTCGTTGTGCTGACAGGACTCAGCGGTTCAGGAAAATCATCGCTTGCGTTTGACACGATCTATGCCGAGGGACAACGCCGATACGTCGAGTCGCTTTCGGCGTACGCGCGGCAGTTTTTGGGACAGATGGAAAAGCCGGAGGTGGACTATATCGAGGGTCTTTCGCCCGCGATAAGCATCGACCAAAAGACAACGAGCAAGAACCCGCGCTCGACCGTCGGCACGGTTACGGAGGTATACGACTACCTGCGTCTGCTATACGCGCGTATCGGTGTGCCGCACTGCCACATCTGCGGCAAGGTGATTGCGCGGCAGACGATCGACCAGATTATAGACAATATCACGACGCTTGACGAAGGTACGCGTATACAGGTGCTTGCGCCGGTTATTCGCGCGCGCAAGGGCGAGCATCAGAAGGTGCTGGAAGACGCAAAGCGCGGCGGATATGTGCGTGTGCGAGTGGATGGTGTGATATACGACCTGTCCGAAACGATAACGCTTGAAAAAACAAAGAAACACAACATCGAGATCGTGATAGACCGATTGGTGATACGCGAAGATATGCATAAGCGGCTTGCCGACTCGCTGGAAACGGCGGTGAAGATATCGGGCGGGCTGGTGATTATCGATGTGATAGACGGCGAAGAGCTGATGTTTTCGCAGAATTACGCCTGCGACGACTGCGGTGTGAATATGGAAGAGCTTACGCCGCGTATGTTTTCGTTCAACTCGCCGTTCGGCGCATGCGAGGAATGCAGCGGTTTGGGTACGCTGATGAAGATAGACCCGGATTTGGTGGTGCGCGACAAGTCGAAGAGTATCAACGAAGGCGCGGTTTCGGCGTCGGGCTGGATGGCTCCGTCGGTAGACGATTCGATGGCGTCGTCGTACTATCGTGCGCTTGCGAAGCACTATAATTTTAGTCTGGACACACCGTTTTGCGATTTATCGGAAACAGTGCAGGACATCATTTTATATGGTACAAAAGGCGAAAAGGTACGGGTGGAATTCCAGCGTTCATACGGCTCAAGCCAGTATATGACCGACTTTGAGGGCATTGTGAACAACCTGCAAAGGCGGCATAAGGAGACAAGCTCCGACTGGATGCGCGCCGAGCTGGAAGGGTATATGTCCAACAGCCCATGTCCGTCCTGTGGCGGCATGAGGCTTAAAAAGCAGGTTATTGCGGTGACGGTTGGAGACAGGAATATCACCGAAATCTGCGATATGTCTATCACTAAGGCGATTGGCTTCTTTAAATCGCTGGAGCTGGGCGAAAAGGACGCGATGATAGCCGAGCAGATATTGAAGGAGATTCTCGAAAGACTGGGATTCCTCGAAAATGTGGGACTCAGCTACCTAACACTATCGCGCTCCGCCGGCACATTATCCGGCGGCGAAGCACAGCGCATACGCTTGGCGACGCAGATTGGCACAAGCCTGATGGGCGTGCTGTATATCTTGGACGAGCCGAGCATCGGCTTGCACCAGCGCGACAACGAAAAGCTTCTGGTGACACTCAAACGCCTGCGCGACCTGGGCAATACGCTAATCGTGGTGGAGCATGACGAGGACACGATGTATGCCGCCGATTATATTATTGATATCGGACCCGGCGCGGGCATACACGGCGGGCATATCGTTGCCGAGGGAACTGCCGCCGATATTATGGCGGTTGAAGGTTCCGCTACAGGCGATTATATGAGCGGGCGCAGGCTTATCCCCCTGCCGGAGAAGCGCAGGGCAGGCAACGGCAAGTATCTTGAGGTAAAGGGCGCGACCGAAAACAACCTCAAGGAGGTGGACGTAAAGATTCCGCTTGGGGTGCTTACATGCGTGACAGGCGTTTCGGGTTCGGGCAAATCGTCGCTCGTGAATGAGGTTATATACAAGCATTTGGCGCATGAGCTTAACGGCGCGAAGATGAAGCATGGCGCGTTTAAGGTTATGAAGGGACTGGATAATTTAGACAAGGTGATCAATATAGACCAATCGCCCATAGGCAGAACGCCGCGCTCCAATCCGGCGACGTATACAGGCGTATTTTCGGATATCCGCGAACTGTTCGCGGCGACGGTAGAAGCGAAGATGCGCGGCTACAAGTCGGGCAGATTCAGCTTTAACATCAAGGGCGGACGCTGCGAGGCATGCAGCGGCGACGGCATTATACAGATTGCGATGCACTTTTTGCCGGACGTATATGTGCCGTGCGAGGTTTGCAAGGGTAAGCGGTACTCGCGTGAGACGTTGGATATCAAATATAAGGGCAAGAGTATCAGCGATGTGCTGGAGATGACGATTGAAGAAGCGCTCGTATTTTTCGAGAATATTCCGCGTATCGCCAGGAAGATACAGACGCTGTTCGATGTTGGGCTGGGATATGTGAAGCTTGGGCAGTCGTCCACAACGCTGTCCGGCGGCGAGGCGCAGCGTGTGAAGCTTGCGACCGAGCTGAGCAAACGCTCCACAGGCAAGACGATATATATACTCGACGAACCGACGACAGGCTTGCATATCGCGGATGTACACAAGTTGCTGGAGGTGCTGGATCGGTTGGTGGAATCCGGCAATACGGTGCTGGTGATAGAGCATAATTTAGACGTTATTAAAACAGCGGATTATATGATAGACCTGGGTCCCGAAGGCGGCGACGCAGGAGGCACAATACTCTGCTGCGGCACACCTGAAAAGGTGGCGAAGTGCGAGCAGTCGTATACAGGCAAGTATGTGGCGAAGATGCTGAAGAAATAAACGGTATACATTTGTAGGGGACGCCGTCCTCGGCGTCCCGCAGTTTTGATATAAATTGTTGAATGCAATGATTATGCAGAGGCGCAAACTCTCAATCACAGAAAGGAGCATCACCATGCCTATCCACACATACGCATCACCCATCGGCAAACTGACCATTCTGCAAGACGGCGAATGCATAACGCGGCTGTATTTTGAAAATCAGGATATTCCGCCGCATGAGGTTTGCGCTACGTCGCTTTTGTGCGATGCCGAAAAGCAGCTTCGGGAATATTTTGCAGGCAAACTCAAGGTGTTTGACTTGCCGTTTGCCGAGCAGGGGACGACGTTTAACCAAAAGGTTTGGGCGGCGCTCACAGCGATCGAATACGGCAAAACGAGTACATATAAGGACATCGCGGCATCGGTGGGCAGTCCGAAAGGCGCGCGGGCGGTTGGTAACGCTTGCAACCGCAATCCGCTGGCGATATTTGTGCCATGCCATCGTGTGCTTGGTACATCGGGCAAGCTGACGGGCTTTGCAGGCGGGCTTGATGTAAAGCAATTTCTGCTGGATTTGGAGCAAGGCGTATGATAGGCATTGCGGATTTATACGATATCCTGCTCGCGCATTACGGCGACCCACATTGGTGGCCTGCGAAAACACCGTATGAGATGATGGTGGGCGCGATACTCACGCAGAACACGGCGTGGGCGAATGTGGAAAAGGCGCTTGCGAACTTTGGCGACAATTTAACGCCGGAGTTTGTAGAAACCGCGTCAATAGAGGATTTGATAGATATTATACGTCCGTCGGGCTTCTTTAACCAAAAATCTTTGCGGCTAAAAAGCATAACGGGGTGGTATAAGCAATACAACTATGATATAATACAGGCAAGGCGGCAGGATTGCGCCGAATTGCGGGCGCAGCTGCTGGCTGTGAATGGCGTTGGGCGCGAAACCGCCGATTCGATTCTGGTGTATGCGCTGGATAAACCATCGTTTGTTGTGGATGCATACACACGGCGGATACTGTCGCGAATTGGCTATGATTTATCCAAGGATTATGACGACATTCGGCTTATGATAGAGCAGAGTATCCCGCAGGATTTGGTCGTATACAACAGGTTTCACGCGCTGATTGTGGTGCACGCGAAGGAGTATTGCAAGGTTAAGGCGGTATGCGTCGGTTGTCCGCTTGCGGAGGTATGCGGCGATTCGGCTGTGCAATGTACGCAGCTGAATCGGTCGGAGGCAGAACCGCGGTCGCGTAAATATATATATTAATGAAGGGAAACGAACAATATGCAAACACCACTGCGTCGCTGGACGCTTCCATCCGATTCAAACGCGAATCTGCGTGACCTCGGCGGCTATTTATGCAATTCCGGGCATAATGGAATCACAAAATACGGCGTGCTTCTGCGCAGTGACCAGATATACAACCTCACCGACGCGGACAAGCAGTTTTTGCTCAACCGGCAGCTTACAGACATCATAGACTTGCGCGGAAGCGGCGAACGCGTCGACTTCCCAAACTCATTCGCGGGGCATAATGCCGTTGCGGTGCATAGCTTTGAAGACGGCAACGAACACGCGATGTACGAATCCGTTGCGAAGATGAAGAGCATGGGTGATTTCTATATTTGGATGCTCGACGCCGTGGCGAACCGATGCGTGAAGTCGCTGGATATTATAGCGAATGCGCAGGGCATGACGATATTTCACTGTTTTGTAGGCAAGGATCGCACAGGATTGTTGGCGGCGTTGCTGCTGCTTGCGCTGGGGGTCGATGAACGCGACGTTATTGCGGACTATCAGGTGAGCGCGACGTTTTTGCAGGCGTTTTCGTTTCAAAACTTGCTAAACCGACCGGGTATGCCGGATTTTGTGGGCAAGTCGGCGGCGGAGAATATGGCGGAGACGATTGATTATCTGAACAACAAATATGGCGGCGCGGCTGCATATTTGAAGCAGTATGGGCTGAAGGATGAGACGTATGAGCGGTTGTGTGATAGATTGATTGAGACATAATTTGGGAGTATGGGCGCACAGTGTGCGCCCGCAAGCTTCGTTTAAATAAGACACATGATTTGAAAGGAATGGTTATACAAATGACAAAAATCCATCGAATATTTGTAGAAAAAAAGCAAGAATTTGCCGTTGAGGCACAGGGCATATTCGCCGATATCAAGGAAAATCTGTCGCTCGACGCGCTCGCAGCGGTGCGAGTTATCAACCGCTACGATGTAGCCGGCATATCCGACGACGAATACAGCCAAGCGAGAGGTCTCATATTCTCCGAGCCGCCGGTTGACAACGCCTGTGATGAGGAGATTACGATTCCTGCATCAGACAGGGTATTTGCGATAGAATACCTGCCGGGGCAGTATGACCAACGTGCAGATTCCGCGGAGGAGTGTATCGCAATCCTAACGCAGAAGGCACGCCCGACCGTTAAGGCGGCGAAACTGATTGTGCTGAGCGGGAGCATTAGCGACGAGCAGTTTGGCAAGGTGAAGTCATACCTTATCAACCCTGTCGAGATGCGTGAAGCGGCACTCGAAAAGCCATCGACGCTGGAGATGGAGGTTGATATACCTGCCGATGTTGCGATAATCGATGGATTCACGGAGATGGACGACGCGAAAATCGCCGCGTTTGTGAGCGATATGGGATTTGCGATGGACGCGGACGACCTGCGCTTTTGCCAGGCGTATTTCCGCGATACCGAGCATCGCAATCCGACGATGACGGAGCTGCGTATGATAGATACCTACTGGTCCGACCATTGCAGACACACCACGTTTTTGACAAAAATCAACAATATAGATATCCCCGACGGTGCGTATTCGCAGGGAATAAGGGCGGCGTGTGCACATTATAAGCAGACGCAGGCGGAGTTGTATCCGAATGGGCGCGACACTTCGCTGATGGATATCGCGCTGATGGCGATGAAGAAGCTGAAAAAGGACGGCAAGCTGACAAAGTTTGATGAATCGGAGGAGATAAATGCCTGCAGTATTGAGGTTGACGCAGTTATAGACGGCAAAACCGAGAAGTATCTTGTAATGTTTAAAAACGAAACGCACAACCATCCGACCGAAATCGAACCGTTTGGCGGCGCGGCTACATGCCTTGGCGGTGCGATTCGCGACCCGCTTTCGGGGCGTTCGTATGTATACCAGGCGATGCGCATCACCGGTGCGGGCGATCCGCGCAAGACGCTTGCACAGACGCTTTCGGGCAAGTTGATGCAAAAGAAAATCGTGAAGACGGCGGCGCATGGCTACAGCTCATACGGCAATCAGATTGGGCTTTCGACGGGGCAGGTTGCGGAGATATACCACCCGGGCTATGTTGCGAAGCGCATGGAGCTTGGTGCGGTTATCGCGGCGACTCCTAAGGAGAATGTTGTGCGTACATGTCCGCTTCCGGGCGACGTTGTGGTGCTGCTTGGCGGCGCGACAGGGCGTGACGGATGCGGCGGCGCGACAGGTTCGTCTAAGGCGCATACGGCGGAATCCTTAGAGCAATGCGGCGCGGAGGTGCAGAAGGGCAATCCGCCTGTGGAACGCAAGATTCAAAGGCTTTTTAGAAATGGCGATGTGACGCGGTTGATTAAGCGTTGCAACGACTTCGGCGCGGGCGGTGTATCGGTTGCGATTGGCGAGCTTGCGGATGGTCTGATTATAGATTTGGATAAAGTACCGAAAAAGTATGAAGGTCTCGACGGCACGGAGCTTGCGATATCGGAATCGCAGGAGCGTATGGCTGTTGTGGTTGATGCGGGCGATGCACAGAAGTTTATAGAATATGCGGCGGGCGAGAATCTCGGCGCGGTTGTTGTTGCGGAGGTTACAGACAAGAATCGCCTTACCATGCTGTGGCGCGGCAAGACAATATGCGACATATCGCGCGATTTCCTGAATACCAATGGTGTGACGAAAAACGCGGACGCGGTGATAACATTGCCGGATGCGGCGGTGTGTCCGCTTGATAAAGCAGAATCGATAACGGATATAGCGAAACAGTGGACAGACACGCTGTCCGACCTTAACGTATGCTCGCAAAAGGGGCTTACGGAGATGTTCGACTCAAACATCGGCGCGGGTTCGGTGCTTATGCCGTTTGGCGGTGCGCATCGGATGTCGCCGACGGACGGTATGGTGGCAAAGATACCTACACTCGCGGGCGAATGCGCGACGGCGACGGTTATGACCTACGGCTACGACCCATATTTGTCCGAGTGGAGTCCGTTCCACGGCGCGGTGTATGCAGTTGTGGAGTCGGTGTCGAAGGCAGTT
>JGI994J12354_10000290_pt1 | contig 49328 bp, 57 predicted proteins | sample IntmicLarv3ML3BL_FD_12354 | JGI IMG/M metagenome (IMG submission 12354) | reverse complement strand
GTTCAGCGTGTTCAACGTATGGCCGGGATAGGGTAGCTTGGTTATCCTAGGGGATTGTGGATCCCTTGACTCGGGTTCAAATCTCGGTCCCGGCCCGTTCTTTTGTTTCGCTCCTCAAATGCTGATGCTTTGTTGTCATTTTGCAGAGATCGAGCTGGATCATTACAGTGACAGAAGAGAGTAACGGCCTCTCCCGCAAAAGAGAGACCGGGTTTTTATTGTGAACCACACACCGTCGTTACTCAGTGAATATCAAGATCTATGATGATCATGATACCCTCAAAGATAACGACAACCCTGACCCGGAAAATCTGGTTTCGGCTGTGTAACCTCCTATGAATTCATCCGGATGATACTGTGTGGAAAGGCGCAGTAACATCCGGAGGATTCAATTTTCGGTCTGTCTGTGATTGGTGGACATACCTATTTATCACACTTCGTCCATCGAGCATCTGGAGAATATGATCTGGAAACCCCAGGGATAACAACGATTCTCGCCCTATTGTTCGGGATCGCGCATAACCTCCTATGGGTTTACCCGGATGTTGTTGTATGGAAAGGTTAAGTAGCATCCGGAAAGCCCGGTTCATTCTGCCTATGGGAACTGTGTTCGTTTCGAGTGTGACCTGAACATACTTATAACGATTCGGAAATGGACGTTATATGACATGGAACGGAAAACTCGTTAAAGTGGACGACTGCAGATGGGAGATCCCGAAAGGACACATCGACGGGATGTTCACCAACGGCATCGTTTATGCTGATGATTCCACCATCGCACAGACCAAGGAGGATAACGCTTTGCAACAGGTCGCGAACGTTGCGTGCCTTCCCGGGATCGTGGGAAGTTCCATGGCAATGCCTGACATCCACTGGGGTTACGGTTTTCCGATAGGCGGTGTTGCTGCTGTTGACGGCAACTCCGGATCGATATCCCCGGGAGGGATAGGTTTCGATATCAACTGCGGCGTCCGTCTTGTTAGAACAGACCTTAGAGAAGAAGATGTTGCACCCGTGATAGGAAGACTTGTTGACGAACTGTACAAGGAAGTACCTTCGGGACTTGGTTCCAAAGGTTCGCTGAGGATGAATGAGAAAGAGCTCAGCGATGTATTGAACAATGGTTCCAAATGGGCTGTTGAGAACGGCTACGGGTGGGAGAACGACCTCCAGGCAACTGAAGAGCTGGGTCATATGACAGAAGCATCTGATGGACTTATCAGCGACAAGGCCCGGAAAAGAGGGATCCCGCAATTGGGATCCTTAGGATCAGGGAACCATTTCCTTGAGGTCGATGTCGTTGACGAAGTGTTTGACGAGTCCGTTGCAAAGAAGTTCGGATTACAAAAGGGGACTGTTACCGTTACGGTGCATTGCGGATCGAGAGGCTGCGGTCATCAGATCGCTACGGACCATTTACAGATAATGGAAAAGTACGTCAGAGACCACAGGATAAGTATCCCTGACAGACAGTTAGCGTGTGCACCCTTGGATTCGAAAGAGGGTGAAACGTACTTCAAGGCAATGTCCTGCGGTGCGAACTACGCCTGGGCGAACCGTCAGATGATCACACACTGGATACGAGGATCGTTTGAAAAGGTGATGAACGATTCTGCGGAGAACATGGGAATGGATGTTGTTTACGACGTGTCGCATAACATAGCGAAGAAGGAACGCCACGAGGTTGACGGAAAGAACGTTGACGTGTTGGTGCACAGGAAAGGCGCCACACGCGCATTCCCTTCCGGAAGGTCCGAACTTCCGATGATGTACCGTGATGTCGGTCAACCCGTTATCATTCCGGGGGACATGTCCGCGGGTACGTATGTACTGGTCGGCAGACAGGGCGCACTGAAGGACAGTTTCGGATCCACCTGCCATGGTGCCGGAAGGAGAATGTCCAGGAAAGGGGCTGCGCACGATCTTCAGGCATCTGACGTCAGGGAAGAGATGCGCTCCCATAAGATATATCTCAGATGCGGTTCCGATGAAGGATTGCTGGAAGAGGCTCCGCAAGCGTACAAGAACGTCTCTCAGGTGGTCGAGGTCGTCTGCAACGCAGGACTTACGGGTAAGGTCGTGAAGCTCAGACCCATCGGTGTCGTCAAAGGGTGAGTTAAAGACCAAGAACTTTCTTGGCAGCCTTTTCCACAGCTTCCGTATGTTCCGGCGGGGATGATATCATCACAGACCAATCGAATATGCTGCGGCTCTGTAATGCCTTGGCCAATGGAGAGAAACGGGTTATCGATCTCACTTTGCCGTCATGCAGTATCGGAACATCCGTTTTCCCGATCTTGATGCTGGATAATAACGCAGACTTCGACGGTATGTCTGCAACGACATCCGTATAACTTACTCCGGCCTTGTCCGCTATCTCATATTCAAGTTCCTTTCTATCATCATATTTTGAATATTTCGTTAAATTATACAGAACGTCCTCATCCGCATCCGCTGTATACAGGGCGAACGCTTTCTTGTACAGCCTCCTTCGCAATACGGATCTTGTGATCTCCGATGCTTTTCCTCCCGCGCCGATCAGCATGTTCGTGAGGTCGGCATCATCCATCAGATACAGATGCGACATATCCTGTCCGGATACTTCTGCTGCCTTTGTGAGCATCATCTCGACTATCCTTACGGTCTTGTGGTAATAAACGGAAGAGTACATCAACGCACGCGACACCATCAATCCCTCGGTCGCGGCTATTCCTCCTTTCTCAAGCACCAGCGTACTGTTGAATATGCGCATCTGACTCATCAGTCTGTCAAGATCTATGGAACCGTGCGCCACGCCTGTGTAATGCGCATCTCTTACGAGATAGTCCATCTGGTCCGCATCCACGGGCCCGTGGATTATCTGGTGCGCATAATCCTTTGAAGTGAAGAACGACTGTTTCCCGTCAAATGATAACAGATCGGTATTATCGCTTCTCGATTTCGGTAATGATATGAGATCACAGACGAATTCCGACGAAATACCGTCTGATTCCAATATTTCCGATATTGGTTCGAACCCGCCGAAAAGGTCCTCGTCCCTCTCGAGATGCGTCGGAATTTCACCGAAAATGAGTCTTTTGGCAAGGTCCATATGATCCAATCCCGTGTTTTCCTCCATTATCTCTTCCATTGTATGGGAGAAAGGAGGGTGGCAGATGTCATGGAGCATTGCAGCTGCACGAACGGCCTGGGAATCTTCGTCATCCATTTCTATCGTCTCGGCCATCTTCCCTGCTAAGTGGTATACTCCCAAGCTGTGTTCCAGCCTTGTGTGGTTGGCCCCAGGGAACACAGAATATGAAAGACCCAGCTGTTTGACCGAGTGCATCCTTTGGAACTCGTGACGGTCAAGGATATCCAAGAATATCCCATCGATACGGATGCTCCCGTGCAGCGGATCGTGTATTATCTTTGTATCCTTGCTCATGCTTTCTTCCTTTGGATCCTGCTTCTGTCGATCTTGATGCCGCCTGAGCTCAGTATGACAAAGCGGCTGGCCATCATCACCGCATCGCCGTTGCAGTCCTTTGCGATGTTCGTTAATTCCTTTGAAAGTCTGCGCATCTCCTCTTTGTCCTTTGACATTGCTAAGCAGTCAACAACAACGATGTTGCCCTTATACGCCAGATCGGCTATTTCCGTGATGTCCTCGAATTCTCTTATCTCGGTGATCTTTATCCTCGTGTCCGTGTTCTCGTCAATCTCCAACGGTATGTTCCCTAAGTCGATGAAACTCATTGGCTCGAGGACCTTAGCGTTCTTCTTGAACAGCATCTACTCACCCGCTTTCCATAGTTTATCGCCAACGTTATGAAGGTTCTTTATCGCTTTTCCTTTGGCCTTCTTCTTCAGTTCCGGACCTGAGAATAACGCAACACCCACTGCCAAGGGGACAAGGTTGTTAACGTCCCTTATCCAAACGAGATCTTTCTCTTTTATGTCATCATCCGCATCCACAATGCCCGGACCCATTATGTCCGCACCGTTCGTCACATACGGAACGGCACCCATGTCGACCGTGACGAAACACCTCTGAGGTCTGTATTTCAGAAGGCCGCGGACGGTCAGGAATGTTTTCCCGTCGTATATCATCCCCAGTATCTCTCCGTTTATGAACAGTACATTGAAGTCCGTACTTTCAGCCATGTCCACGGGATCGTCCTGAGTGAACACCGGAATCCCGAGCCGGGTCTCCAGTTCCTCTGCATATGCTTTTGATTCCTTTGATCGCAGCCTCTTACGTCTGCGGATCATTATGTCAGCCATGATTCCGCATTGCTGTGCACGTATTCAACTTTTCTATCATGTTTCCGCGCATCCGCATGCTGAAAGTGCGTTCTTCTGCCTTTCCTGAGCGCGTATATATACATGCTAATCTATGTCTGTCCTCAGTATGAAGGCCATTCACATAACTGCAAAGATCCTTTTGAAGATCGCAAGTATTGCGTTGATCGCTGTACTTGTGGTATCTGTTATACCGATCGTTTCGGGCGGGATCAGCCTTGATGTAAAAAAGGCTCCGACGGCAGCGCCCGTGGATGAAGATACGATCCGGATCGACGGCTCATTCGCCGTCGGGAACGATCTGATGTGGGACATAACCGATTTCTCATACAGCGTAAAGATAAAGAATGATCTCTTCTCCGCAGGGGAGTATTCCAGAAGTAACGTTCTGATCGCCAAAGGCGGCGAGACCGAGATAGGATTTGAGATCGATATTTCAATGACCGAACTGATGCTCATGGCCATAAGCGGCGGCCTGGAACCAGGCGGAACGATAGGTAGTATGAAGATCCCGTTGTCCCTGAGCGTCGGGGGCAACTACATCCAGGGATTGGTTGGATTTGATGTTTTCCTGGACCTTTCGGTTGAGATGGAAGGAGTCTCTGGATCAGTATCGTACGACTCCGTCACAGGTAAGCTGGAAGGCAGTGCAGATTTCGATGTCGGAGATATACTCAGCGGCGTCACAGGGACATTCGGCGCTCCGATCACAGCGACGAACAGCAGCGGTTCGAAGGTCGTTGAGGGCAATATTGAAGTGATCATACTTTCGGACGGGAGTGCGGAATTGAATTTTGATATGGCTCCGACTTCCGCTTCGGGACTGACAGATCTCTTGGAAGCGCTCAAAGACACGACCATCAAGATCGGAGATGACATAACGCTGACCCCTGAGCAGGCGGAAGAGTTCATAGCGATGATCGAATACATCCTGAACATGATCGAAGGAGGTACTCCATGAGCAATTCCATCTTCGATAAGAATGAGTTCGCACTTTCCAAAGGAAGCTTCGGACAGTCCTTCCTGTGTGTGGTCAGAACGGCGGTGGGTTTCATAATCATCCCGTTATGCATGTTCGCACTCATGGAAGGTGTGATGGATGTTGCCATCGCCAACGGGATGTTCAGTTCGAGCATGTTCGATGATATGACCGATCTCTCACAGGGAATGCTGATGCGTGCGATAAAGTATTCATTACCGTTCCTGATCATTGCGATACCGATGGGTTTCTATCCTTCCGGTAATGCCGCCAAGATCCCGTTCAGATTACTTTTTGCAGTATACATGGTTATATGGATATGGGTCATCACCAACGGCGGAGTTATATTCGCGGAGATGGGAACGATACCCATCGGCGGAGGTCTGACGATGGACAGCATCGGCCTCAGGATAAATCTGACGAATGTGCTGTACATCACATTGATGATCGCTCTCGCGAAAGGGTTCCTTGCGTTCTCAGAGTACGGTTCACATCGCGAGAAATACCTTGAAGAACTCAACAAAAAAGAGAAGAAACGCAGAAAGGTTGAAGAAAGCCTTTGATATGGTGGGGCTGTGAGCATCAGCATAGGTATACGTGAAACGGACGCAGAGGACGCATCATGCCGTCCCCTGAAGGCCGAGATAAGGAAGATACTTCTGGATGATATCGAAGGATTCGAGGACGTTGTTGAATACGATCGCGTCATCTCCATTGAGGATGCATCAAAGTTCATTGATAATATTGAAGCATTCCTGAAAAGGAACCGTATGTCCGAAGAAACGGAGACTGTGTACATCGAGAAGATCAAGAACGCTGATGATCTCAAAAAGCTGTATGAACACGCTGTTGATGTCAGCACCGGATGGGTGAACGCCTCCGATCTCAGGATAGATATGATCAACAGAGCGTTGAAGGTCTCTAAAGAAGGTAACAGGATAACCGGATGGGATATGCTTTCATTTGATGAAATGGCTGAAGCATGCGGCAACTGTCCGTTGTCATGGGACAAGGGAAGAGGATGCATCGGCGCCTTCGGTCCCGACAACAGTCTGCTTCCTGCATTGGCTGAGAAGCTGGATTGCGGAATAGTCGCATCCGTCCCGAAGGGTGCGGAGGAAGGCAGAACATACACTCCGGAAGATGCTGTTCTTCTCCTTAAGGAAGTGCCCATTCTGGAAAATGCGTTACCGGAAGCAGGAAAGGTGTATGTGAAAAGATATACCGGCGTGCTGGAAAGGCTGAAAGCGGTCGCAGAGATATCCGTGAAAGAGGGGTGCGGGTTCTATTTCTTCTGATTTCCGCGTTTCAATTACTGAATTCTCTTGTTTTTCTACGATTGTCATGTTTTATTTGAGTTATTTTTACGATTTTCGTAATCTTACAGCGTAATACCCGCATGTTTAATATAAGAGCAGTTCATTCATGTAGTTATTCTGTACCGCCCGGCGCTGGCCAGGCGTAAATGAAACGGAGAATGTGATATGACGCCAGAGAATTCTGACGGAAGGTTTCCGCCGTCTGATGAATACCGGAAGCAGAGCTACGTGAAGAGCGAACAGGAATACAACAGGATATACAAGGAGTCCACAGAGAACAGCGACGTATTCTGGACCGAACAGGCTGAACAGTTGGACTGGTATTCTAAGGACTGGAAGAAAGTATCGGAATGGAACCAGAAAGAGGCGAAGATCGCATGGTTCAAAGGCGGGAAACTTAACGTTTCCTACAACTGTCTCGACCGTCACGTCAAGAAAGGGCTCAAGAACACTGCAGCGATAATCTTCCAGGGAGAAAATGATGATGACGTTCGTACATATACGTATGGTCAGCTCCTTCATGAAGTAGAGAAATTCGCCAATGTACTGAAAAGTAAGGGCATCAGGAAAGGCGATCGTGTTTCAGTCTATTTACCGATGATACCTGAGCTTGCGATAACATTACTTGCGTGCGCCAGGATCGGTGCGATACACAGTGTCATATTCGCAGGATTCAGTTCTGATTCAGCGTACAACAGGGTCATTGACTGCACTCCGAAGGTACTTGTGTGCTCTGACGGAAGTTTCAGAGGCGGGAAGAAACTCGACATGAAAGGAAAGGTCAACGAATTCCTTGAGCGTGAAACAGGCGTGGAAAGTGTCATCACAGTCAGGAGAACAGGCGCGGATGTCGTCATGGAAGAAGGCCGCGACACGTGGTGGCATGACGAGATGGCTAAAGCCGATATTGAATGTGAACCTGAGATCATGGATGCAGAGGATCCGCTGTTCCTGCTGTACACAAGCGGTTCCACAGGTAAACCCAAGGGGCTGGTGCACACCACCGCCGGTTACATATTGGGATCGATGATCACGTTCAAGTATGCATTCGATTACAGACCCGGAGAGGTTTACTGGTGTACCGCAGACATAGGCTGGATCACAGGACATTCATACATCTTATACGGCCCGCTTGCTGCCGGTGCCACGACGCTGATGTTCGAAGGCGTTCCTAATTACCCAGAGAACGACAGATTCTGGCAGATAGTGGAGAAATGGAAGGTCGATATCTTCTACACCGCACCTACGGCAATAAGAATGATCCGTAAAACGGGAGACGACTGGATCAAGAAACACGACCTCAGTTCATTGAAGGTCTTGGGATCTGTCGGTGAACCGATCGATCCGGATGTATGGAAATGGTATCAGAAGACAATAGGATACGGCACATGCCCGGTATCAGATACATACTGGCAGACGGAGACGGGAAGTTTCCTCATAACTCCGTTCCCGGGAGCATTCTCATTGAAACCGGGATCAGCAATGAAACCGTTCTTCGGTATCGAACCGATGATCCTGAACGAGGACAAGACACCGACACCCGTAGGAGAATCAGGAAGACTTGTTGTCAAGAGACCGTGGCCGTCCATCGCAAGAACGATATGGCAGGACCACGAGAAGTACAAGGAAATTTACTGGCAGCCGTATCCGGGATACTACTTCACAGGAGACGGAGCAAAAGTTGACGCTGACGGAGATTACTGGATATTGGGACGCGTCGATGATGTCATTTCAGTGGCAGGCCACAGGATCGGTGCTGCGGAAGTGGAAGCTGCGCTGCTTTCTCATAAAGCAGTAGCGGAAGCTGCTGTTGTTCCTATACCCGACGAGATCAAAGGTGAAGCGATATACACATTCGTTACGCTGAAGGATGGGTTCGAAGACAGCGAAGACCTCAGGAAGGCTTTGGTGAACCATGTACGTAACGAAGTGGGAGCAATAGCCACACCCAAGGTCATCCAGATCGCAGACTCACTTCCCAAGACCAGAAGCGGAAAGATCGTCCGCCGTATGCTCAGGAAGATCGCAGGCGGAAGCAAGGCCGAGGAACTTGGCGATACATCAACGTTAGTTGACTCCGGAGTCATTGCCAACCTCATAAAGGGACGTCAATAAACCTCTTTTCAACTTTTATGTATAGGATCAGAGAGGCCGAACATAAGGACTTGGACGATCTTCTCGATCTCTATACTCAATTACACCATAACCCGATACCGAACAAGGACAACAGACTCGTGGACATATGGGATTCCATCATCGACTGCAGATGTCAGCATATTATCGTCGCAACTGTTGACGAAGCCATCGTGTCATCATGTACCCTCATAATCGTGCAGAACCTTACGCAGGGCCAAAGGCCATATGCATGGATAGAGAATGTCATAACAAAAGAAGAGCACAGGAATCAGGGTTTGGCGACAGCTTGTCTCGAGTTCGCAAGGAACATGGCCAAGAAGGCAGGATGCTACAAGATCATGCTCATGACCGGCGTAAAAGGTGAAGGGATCGAAACGTTCTATGAGAAAGCAGGATACAACAAGAACGACAAGAAAGCATTCGTCCAATGGCTTCCCGATGAGAACGGCGAGTTCCATAAGCCGTTATGATCTTTTTACAAAAAATGATCATAACTGAAAATAAAATCTCAAAAAGAGGGAAACAGTTTACTTACTTTCAGCTCTCTATTCCGAGTTTCACAGCAGCACGGTTGGATCCGATGAGCTTTGCTTTCGATGCCGGTACGCTTTTCAGTATTCCTGCATCCAATGCCTCAGCAGAACAGAACTTCGATTCCTTGAACAGTCTTCCGGTTATGACCATGTTGGCCATTCCTTTCAGTCCGTTGTCCTCTGCGATCTTGGTCGCTTCAATGTAGACAACGTTAACATCTTTACGGACGACCTTCTTGGTGACGATGGAACTGTCTATGATCACCAATCCGTTGGGAACGACGGAGTCAATGAACTTGTCCAGGGAAGGAAGGTTCATGACCACGAGTACATCAGGCGACACCACCAGAGGAGAACCGATCGGTTCCTTTGACAGACATACGCTGCAGTTCGCTGTACCTCCGCGCATCTCCGGCCCGTATGACGGCAGCCAGGAAACCTCCTGTCCGTCATTCAATCCTGCATACGCTATCACTTTTCCTGAGAACAGGATACCCTGACCGCCGAATCCCGAGATAAGTATGTTCATTCCTTGCCCTCCTTGATGTCCTTGTACACACCTAACGGATAGTACGGAAGCATGTTGTTGCGCATCCACTCGAACGATTCCTTCGGAGAAAGTCCCCAGTTGGTCGGGCATGTTGAAACAACTTCAACGATGGTATAGCCTAACTTCTCGTTCTGATACTGGAATGCTTTCTTTATCGCCTTTTTCGCGTTCTTGACGTTCTTCACTGAATCCACAGTGACCCTTTCAGCAAATGCAACCCCGTCCAACGTGGACAGCATTTCAACGACCCTGATGGGATTTCCTGCTGTCTTTACATCACGTCCGTACGGTGTGGTCTGTGTAACTTGTCCCGGCAATGTGGTAGGGGCCATCTGACCGCCGGTCATTCCGTATATGGCGTTGTTTATGAAAATGACGGTAATATTCTCGCCTCTTGTTGCAGCATGAACTGTTTCTGCGGTCCCAATTGCAGCAAGGTCCCCGTCACCCTGGTAAGTGAATACCGTGCTGTCAGGGTGAACTCTCTTTATTCCAGTTGCGACTGCAGGAGCACGGCCGTGAGCAGCTTGGACCATGTCTGTATTGAAGTAATCGTACGCGAACACTGCACAACCGACAGGCGCGATACCTACGGTCTTTGTTCTGATACCGAGTTCATCGATGACCTCGGCAACAAGTCTGTGGACTATCCCGTGAGTACATCCGGGGCAGTAATGGAACGGCATATCCGTTAACGCTTCCGGCTTGGTGAACTTCATTTCGATCCCTCCAGTTCTTTGATCTTTTGAAGGACCTCATGAGGAGTGGGTATCATTCCACCCGTCCTTCCGAAAAAGTGTACGTCACGTTTTCCGTTGACTGCTAAACGAACGTCGTCCACCATCTGGCCCATGCTCATCTCCACGCACAGGAATCTCTTTGCGTGACCGGCTGCTTTGATCACTGCGACATCAGGATACGGCCATAATGTGATCGGTCTTATCAATCCAGCCTTTATGCCTGATTTCCTCGCCATGTCGACCGCGCTACGCGATATGCGTGCGGATGCACCGTATGCTACGATGACGGTATCAGCATCATCGACAAGATACTCTTCAGCTCTCTGTTCCTCTTTCTTTATCTTATCGTACTTCGCAAATCTTTCCCTTACGAGAGCTTCAAGTTCGGGCGGTGTGATATATAAAGAATTGATTATGTTCCTCTTCTCCGTACCTGGGGAAACTGCCCATGGTTTTGAAGTGCCAGCTTCATTCTTTTCAGGGAGAACTACAGGCTCCATCATCTGCCCTAACATGCCGTCGGATAAGATCATCGCAGGCATTCTGTACTTGTCGCCAAGATCGAATGCGACTGCCACGAGATCCACCATTTCCTGTACCGTCGACGGAGCGAACACCAACAAGTGGAAATCACCGTGTCCCGGTCTTGTTGCCTGCCAATAATCGGACTGAGACGGTTGGATGCCTCCGAGTCCCGGACCTGCACGCTGCACATTGACGATAAGCGCAGGAAGATCGGATCCTGCAATATATGAGATACCTTCGGCCTTGAGACTTATTCCAGGGGAACTTGATGATGTCATTGCCCTTGCGCCTGCCGCTGCCGCACCGAGCACCATGTTTATCGCGGAAACTTCCGACTCAGCCTGAAGATAGACTCCGCCGATCTTAGGCATTTTCTTTGACATGTATGCTGCCACTTCGGTTTGAGGTGTGATCGGATAACCGAAGAAGTGTCTGCATCCTGCGGATATTGCCGCTTCCGCTAACGCTTCGTTACCTTTCATAAGCACTTTTTCCATTTCACTCACCTACCGTGATGACAACATCCGGGCACATCGTTGCGCATGCTGCACACTGTGTACATTTGCTTTCGTCGGTCACAGAAACAGGATGGTATCCCTTTGCGTTGATCTTATCATCCGCAAGTTTCAATAACTTCTTCGGGCATGCATCGACGCACAGTTCGCAGCCTTTGCACCTCTCTTCTCTTATGGTGATCTTTGACATCTTATTCCACCGTATCCCATGGCACCCTTACGTAGATATCTACAGGGTATAAAAAATCGATTTTGCTAATCCCTTCTGTTATCTGTCTCGGATATGTTGTCAGCACAATTGGAACTCCTGTGTCCCGGGAGACCTCTTCCGCGTATCCCATCGCCGAATTTACCGTCTCGGCGGTGGTGAACTCCTTCAAATGCGAGTTGTTGACTATCCCCGTCGCTTTCAGTCTGCTTGCGTTCTCTATATCACGCAGCATTTCCGTTGTTTCGTTATGGTCTGAGATCAAGGGGCGGTATTTGTTGATCACATACCACATTTCGTATCCGATGCTTTTGATCCTCTGACTGTATCTTCCCAGAACGGTCGCACCTGCATCATCCCCGCCTACATCGATCATTGTCAATCCTTTGTTCTTGAACGCAAGGTCTATATGCGGAACCGACAAGGACTCAACGTTCGTATTGGCGAATTCGGGGACGATCAGCTCTACGCCTTCCTTTTCCAATACTTCACGGTGGTCCGATGCTCGAAAGTACGGGTTCACTGTATCAAGGTCGATAAGCGTCACCTTTTTCCCGGATCTTGCGGAATCTATCGCCAAATTGACGGAAAGGTTCGTCTTCCCCGTACCATAGTGACCGCAGATTATCAGCAGGTTCCCGGATATCATGCATCAGGAACAGTGTCTGGTATTTTGAATGTTCTGAGACGGCGCATGGTAGGGAAATGAACGATGATATGTAAGAAAAATGATAGCGAAGAGTGAAATCTGTTAAAAACAGCTATTTTTGACCTTTTCCTTAACAATTGCTTTTTAATGTGAAAGTACATCCGCCATCATTATGGATAAGAAGATAGCAGAGATGGCTGAACGGATACGCTCACTGCGTGAAATGGAAGAACTCTCAAAAGAGGAAATGGCAGAGGCCGTTGACATCTCTATCGAAGAGTATGAAGAGTACGAAGGCGGGAAAAAGGATATTCCGTTCACATTCCTGTACAAGTGCGCCAAGCAGCTTAACGTGGACATCATCGAGCTGCTTACCGGTGAGGCTCCGCATCTCACTGAGTACACATTGGTAAGGAAGGGACAGGGTCTGCCGATGCAGCGCCGCGAGGGTTTTGTTTATGAACATCTTGCGGCACATTTCAAGAACAAATCTATTGAACCGTTCATCGTCAAAGCTCCGTATTTCCCTGAAGAACAGGATAGACCGATAGCATTGCAGAAACACAAAGGCCAGGAATTCGATTACATAATAGAAGGAAAATTGAAATTCAGACACGGAAAACATGTTGAAATTCTTGAAGCAGGGGATTCGGTGTTCTATGATTCCGGAAAAGGACACGGAATGGTCGCCGCTGATGAGAAAGGATGCACATTCCTGGCAGTGATAATGAAAGAGGAATCGGTGAGGAAATGAGGAATATCCATAAGAGATACATTTCCGAAACATACGATGATGACGGTATCATTTCCAACATAAAGTTCACCGTTCCCGACAATTTCAATTTCGGATACGATATTGTTGACGACATCGGAAAGAACGATCCTGAAAGACGTGCGGTGGTCTGGTGCGATGACCGCGGCAACAAAAGGACACTTACGTTCAGTGACATAATGAAATTGAGCAACAAGACCGCCAATTACCTTAGTTCGCTGGGTGTCAAAAAAGGCGATCCTGTCCTCCTCGTCCTGAAACATGATTATCAGTTCTGGTATGCCATCGTTGCATTGCACAAACTTGGCGCAGTAGCTATTCCGGTCACATCGATGATCACTAAGCACGATGCGGAATACAGAGTTGAAAAGAGTTCAGCGAAAGCGGTGATATGCACTTCCCGTATTCCCGGAGCGTCTGCAGCATTCGATGACATTGACATTAAGATCAAGTTAATGAGCAACGGCAGCAGAGAAGGCTGGATCAGCTTCGATGAAGGTGTAGAAAAAGCTTCTGATGTATTGGATAGGATCCCCACTTCAGTGACGGACAAGTTCCTGATATATTTCTCATCTGGCACATCCGGTTATCCGAAGATGGTGCTGCATGATCATTCATATCCTTTGGGACATATCGCAACGGCGAAGCACTGGCAGAATGTTGATCCTGAAGGCACTCATTTCACTATCGCGGAGACGGGATGGGCGAAGGTCGCATGGGGCAAGATATACGGACAGTGGATCATGGAATCTGCCATTTTCGTATACGATTTCATGAAGTTCGAGCCTTCTGATGTGTTATCAAAGATATCAGAGTTCGGAATAACAACATTATGCTGTCCGCCTACGATGTTCAGGTTCTTCATCAACGAAGGTCTGGATAAATATGACCTCACGTCGCTGAAACACTCATCCATTGCCGGCGAGGCGTTGAATCCGGATGTGTTTGAGAACTGGTATAAAGCCACAGGTCTGAAACTGATGGAAGGATTCGGTCAGACTGAAACGACAGCCATGATCATGAACAGTCTGAACATGGAACCCCGCCCGGGATCCATGGGAAAACCGTCTCCTCAGTACGTAGTGGATATCGTCGATATCGACGGCAAAAGCTGTGCACCCGGCGAGACCGGCGAGATCGTCGTAAGGGTCTCAGAAAATCCCCCCGGGATCTTCAGGGAATATTACAGGGATGAAGATAAGACGAGAACGACAATATACAACGGATACCACCACACAGGAGACGTCGCATGGAAGGATGAGGACGGCTACTATTGGTATGTCGGCAGGAATGACGACGTAATAAAATCATCAGGTTACAGGATCGGTCCGTTTGAAATTGAGAGCGTTGTCGTTCGTCACGAATCTGTGTTGGAATGCGCCGTAACAGGAGTTCCCGATGAAATTCGCGGACAGGTCATCAAAGCGACCATCGTCCTGAGACCGGGATTCGAAGGTACGGACGATCTTATGAAGGAAATTCAGACGTTCGTGAAGAAGGAGACCGCGCCGTACAAATATCCGAGGATCGTGGAATTTGTCAAAGAGTTACCGAAGACCGTCAACGGAAAGATCCGCCGCATGGCTATCAGAGAAAAGTGATCCGTACAAATCCAAACCGGAGTCGCCAGTTCCTGAAGCTGGCGCTCTGTTCCCTTTCTTTTGACAACCGTATGAATGTTTTTTACAATTGCACAAAAATAACTAAATTGTAAAGTGTATTTTACAATATAGTAAAAAAACAGATGATTGTAAAATATGTTTTACAAATAGAACAGATTAAAGATACCGTATTCATCAAAGATGTTGTGGAGAAGAACAACAGGGATGTTGCCGCACTTCGTAACGTTACAAAGTTCGTAATGAAGAACATCGGTAACGTCACGTCAACAAGAAACATATCCAATTACATAACAAGCAAAGGCGGAAAGATGTCCCCTCCGACAGCCGATGCGTATCTTGATCATTTGGAATCTGCGTACTTGATATATCGTGCACAGAAATATGACGTAAAAAGGAAGGAATTCTTACGCACATCCAACAAATTTTACGTTTCTGACCTTGGCGTAGGAAACAACATCGCAGGCTACGGAAATGACGATATTTCGGGAATTCTGGAAAACGTCGTTTTCATGGAGTTGTTGTTCAGAGGGAAAAAGGTTGCAATGGGAAGTATCAACGGAAATGAGATAGACTTCATCGTTACGAACAAGGATAAAAGGAATATTATCAAGTAACAACAGAAATGATCACCCTCGGGGTCAAGGAAAGGGAAACGAGATCACTGAAGATGATAGAGGACAACTATCCAAAGACGATCATCACGCTTCAAAGGTATCCTTTCAAGAATATCGACGGCATAAAGGTCATTGCGTTAACAGATTTCCTTCTTGAAGAATTTCAATGATGTCCGTGTCTGAGTAGAGTGACCCACATGAATAGGGGATCATCCGGAATGCTTCACGAGATCGAATGCTATTGAATATGCATCATCTTCCAGCTTAGCTGACACGTCCAATCCGGTGCGGTAGAACAGATTCAGCATTCCTGCGTTGGTGGACAGCACTTGAGCGGTAAACGTTTTCACGTTACGTGATTTGCCGACATTGATCAACATGTCCAACAGATACGTTCCGAGACCTTTGCCTTGCCACTTATCACGTACGGCGAAGAACACTTCCGCGGAACTCTCACGGGGTTCGCGTTCATAACCGCAGACCGCGATCATCTGTTGTACGTCGTTACCGCGTTCGACAAATACTCCGAACGTCATCGTCAGATCGTAGTCGATGTTCACTTGACTCATCCTTTCTATTCGAGGCTGAACGATACGTGTGGACATGAACCTCTGCCGTATCGTCTTCTCTGAAAATGAGTAGAAGAGTTCTTTCATCATGTCTTCGTCAGTAGGCTTCACAGGTCTGACAAGGACCTTCGTCTTGTCGAACACTTCCCTGAATTCGAACTCTGACGGATACGGCTTTCCTAGATACGGACGTTTACTTTGGTCCACCGGTAAGTATCCCATTGCGACCGCAAGATCGAGAAGCTTTGCACGATGGTTCGGGTGAGCTATGTTTATCAATTCCAGCGAGCGGTTCGCTAACGTTTTTCCGCGAAGGTGAGCGATGCCGAATTCTGTTATGACGTAGTGGACATCTTCCCTTGATGACGAAACTCCCGCACCGTGCGGGATGTAAGGAACGATCCTTGAAATAAGACCGTCATCCGTGGTAGAAGGCATTGCGATAATGGATCTTCCTTTTCCGTAAACGGAACCTCTGATGAAATCCGCTTGTCCGCCCGGGTTCGGAACATAGTCCAATCCCGTTCGATCTGAAAGAACTTGTCCCGTGAGATCAACAGAAGATGCGGTGTTTATTGACACCATCTTGTAATTCTGCGCGATCACCAACGGATTATTAGTATAGTCGGAAGGATGGAATTCGATCATCGGATTGTCATCAATGAAATCGATCAGCCTTGCAGAACCGATGACGAATGATGTTATGATCTTCTTCGGATGTATCGTTTTCTTCTCACCGGTGACAGCACCGGACTCAACAAGATCGATGAGTCCGTCAGAGAACATTTCTGTATGGATCCCAAGATGTTTCTTGTCCTTCAGATGTTTCAACACAGCATCAGGAATTTGGCCGATACCGATCTGTATCGTTGCGCCGTCGTGGACCATCGTTGCTACGTTCTTCGCTATGTTATCCAATATCTCCGGTTCGATACCCTCATCATCAAATTCATGTTCCACAGGATAATCAACTTCGATTATGTGATCTATCTGAGAAACATGAATGAACGAATCACCAAGAGTACGGGGCATTTGTCTGTTCACTTCAGCAATAACAACATCAGCAGCGTCCGTTGCTGCTTTTGATATGTCAACGGAAGTTCCGAAGGAACAGTGTCCGTGCATGTCAGGAGGTGATACTTGAATAATGGCAACATCTAAATGAATTCTTCCGGATGCGAACATATACGGTAATTCTGATGTATGAATGGGAGTATAATCAACACGTCCGTTCTGTACTCCTCGTTCGACCTCGGAATCCATGAAGAACGAATTGACCCTGAAATTCTTTTGAACACTTTCTCCGAAGTAAGGAGAAGGCGTGAATGTAAAAGGTGTGAGTATCTTGTTGTCGTGATATGCTTCCTTCTTCAGGAGGTTCTCAGTGATGAACTTAGGATAAGCGCAGCCTCCGCTGATGAAAATAGCATCGCCAGGCTTCACGAACGACAACGCCTTCTTGGGCGTTGACACTTTGTTCTCGTAGTCATCCCTCCAGTACATCAATCACCGTATGGGAAAGAAAGTATTTATTAACCTCATTGGGAGGAAACCTTGGAAAGAAGCCATGCCATTTCTGCTCCGAGGTCTTTCAGCGCCTTGATACCTTCCTTGTCGTTCATTATCGCGGACGGTTTTTCGCCGTTCAATATCGTAAGTTGAGATGAAGCACATACCACCATCTGATTCTGTAACAAGAAGTTGGTAAGCTCAGAATAAACAGCATCGCCGCCGTTCCTGGATTGCACAGCAATAACAGCACCGACCTTCCTTTTCAGTTGATTTCCGGAGGTCTGTGAAGCGTAACCGATACGTTCTAGGATCATTTTCAACTGTGACGTCATCGATCCGTAGTAAACAGGCGAAGCCAAAACGATACCGTCAGCTTCCATCAGTTTTTCGAGATACATGTTGACGTCATCGTTCTCGTTGATGCATCTCCCATCTCCCCTTATCCCGCAGGAACCGCAGTCGTTGCATGGAATGACGGAAGACTGATACACTTGCAAATGCTCTGTTTCGATTCCCTCTTTTTCCAACTCATCGAAAAGGATGTTGATAGCTGTGGACGTGTTGCCGATCAACCGGGGACTTCCGTTCAGTGCGACGACCTTCATGTTTCTGGATAGACGAAGGTCATATTAAAAAAATACTAACACGCAACCGTTCAAGTTCCTCATAAAAAACGGGATTTTGGTGCCAAAGTTCCTCATAAAAAACGTAACGAACTCCTCAAAGTTCCTCAGAAAAAACGTAACGAACTCCTCAAAGTTCCTCAGAAAAAACGTATCTATATATCTTATGAACACAGTCTGGACGATAATGCTCAGACGTAAGATCATTGATCGACTGGTTGAATGGAAGAATGATTCTGATAAAAAATCACTGCTTATACGCGGTGCTAGACAGGTCGGTAAAACTTTCGCTGTAAATGAATTCGCAAAGAACAACTACGGAACTTACATCTATCTGAATTTCGAAGAGGATCCTGAACTGACAACAATATTTTCCGGAAGTCGCAGCGTAGATACGATCATGAGGAATATGTCCGCTTACTTCCCTCACATCAAATTCGTCCCGGGAGACACTTTGATCTTTTTAGATGAGATACAGAACTGTCCTAACGCACGTGTTGCATTCAAGTTCTTCACCATTGACGGACGATATGATGTCATAGGATCTGGGTCTTTGCTTGGAGTGAGGTATAAAGAGGTGTCATCATACCCTGTAGGGTACGAAGACATAATGGATCTGAATTCTTTGGATTTCGAAGAGTTCCTGTGGGCAATGGATCTCAAACCGGACATCATACAATATGTCAGAGAATGTCTAAAAGAAAGAAAGGGGATCGAAGAATTCATATTGAACCGCTTGAACGAATACTTCAGATGGTACACGATCATCGGTGGGATGCCTAAAGCGGTATCTGTATTCAAAGAAACTAACCATTTCGGAAAAGTATTGACTGTACAGAAACAAATCGTCAATGGGTACTTGGACGATATAACGAAATATGCAACAGATGTCGATAAGAATAAAGTGAGAGCGTCTTTCGAATCCATTCCTTCTCAATTGTCCAAAAGGAACAAGAAGTTCGTATATGCTGATGTTGAAGGACGTAAAGACAGCAGATACGACACCTATGGGAGCAGCCTTTCCTGGCTTTACGATGCAGGAATAATCGATTTCTGCTATAATCTCAATGAACCTGTCATTCCACTGTTGGCCAACAGGAAGTTGAACATCTTCAAGATCTACCTGAAGGACACCGGATTGATGGTGTCAATGATGGAAAATAGATTAGGAATATCATTGTTGAACGGTGACCTGTTCGTAAATGAGGGGGCAATAGCAGAGAACATCATAGCGGAAATGCTCCGAAAGAATGAGTGCGAATTGAATTACTTCGAGCGCAAAGGAACATTAGAAATCGATTTCGTGATCAATCAGAATGGAGAGGCAGTAGCGTTGGAAGTGAAGTCAGGTAATAACCGTCGGGCAAAGTCCTTAAACGTTGTCATGAAGTATTACAAGATCAAAGGAATGATGTTCGAGAACACGAACGTATACGTGGATGAGAAAGGGATCGAACATTTCCCCATCTTTGCAGCAGCATTCATCGGAGACCTCTGAACCGCTGCATTTCAGAGTGTACGATATCCTCAGTTGAGATACCAGAAAAAAGTACTAGCAACAAAGGTATTAATGTAAATCGTGTACAGGACGGACAAGGAGGGCAATTTTTGCTGAAAATCGAAGATCTACACGTCAGCGTCGGCGACAGAGAGATACTGAAAGGCATAGACCTTACGATCAAAATGAGTGAGACCAGCGTTCTTTTCGGTCCTAACGGTTCCGGGAAGTCCACTCTCCTGGCGACCATAATGGGGTATTCATACTGCAACGTCACCAAAGGGAAGATAACCTTCAGAGGAAAGGACATTACACACATGTCAGTCTCAGAAAGAGCGAAGATGGGCATCGGAATGATGATGCAGCGTCCTCCGAACGTAGTTGGCGTTAAATTAGGAACGTTAGTATCCGTGGTCGGCGGCAAGGATGTCGGCGGCAGGGGCGTCATCGGAAAAGCGGGCGAATTCAGAATGTCGGATTTCCTTGACCGTGACGTCAACGTCGGTTTCTCCGGCGGTGAGATAAAACGTTCTGAACTTCTTCAGTTAACGGCTCAGAACCCGAGTTTCCTGTTATTGGATGAGCCTGAATCCGGTGTTGATCTGGAAAGTATAGATCTCGTTGGTAAGAAAGTTCACGATCTTCTGTATTCCGGAAGGGACTGCAAAGGGATACGCGCGTCTGCATTAGTGATAACACACACCGGTCAGATCTTGGATTACATCGGAGCGGATTGCGCATACGTCCTCAGGGACGGAAAGATAAGATGTTCCGGAAGACCTGCTGATCTTTTGAAGGACATACGGGAAAATGGATACGGAGAGTGCTCACAATGCAGAAAGTGAACGTTCAGGAAGCTCTGAAGAAGAAAGGAGCATACGGCAAGGATGTTGACCTCGATGCATACGTTCCGGGAACACGCACTCCCATCAAGATAGATGATCTCAAGAAGACCGACGATTCAATGAAAGAACGTTTAGCTAACGTCGGTGTCATAACTGATGATAAGGATCGTTCAGGAACGATACTGTTCATCGACAACGGTGAAAGTCATATCTCAACAAAAACAAAAGACGTTGAGATGATGTCAACCCGTGCCGCATTGGAAAAGTATGATTGGCTGCAGGAATACAATTGGAAAGCCGTCGATCCTGAGAAGGACAAGTACACCGCACGCAGTTACGCAGACAACGCTGACGGTTATTTCATAAGAGCGTTGAAGGGCAAGAAAGTGAAGACTCCCGTTCAATCCTGTTTAATGATCAGTAAGGACAAGGAGATACAGAACGTTCACAACATCATCATCGTCGAAGAAGGTGCATCATTGGAAATAATCACAGGATGCACAACAGACAAACATGCCGGAGATTCGGTACACATCGGCGTATCAGAAATATACATCAAAGAAGGCGGTTCGTTAACGTTCTCGATGATACACAACTGGGGCAAGAAGACCAACGTACGCCCGAGGACAGTCACAATAATGGAGAAGGATTCGAAGTTCGTGAACAACTACGTGATACTGAATCCTGTAGGTTCTTTACAGAGTTATCCTGTTGCATATTTGAACGGAGAAGGCGCGTCAGTGAAGTTCAGCAGTATATGTCTGGCACATGACGGTTCTGAGATCGATACTGGAGGAATGGCTGTCCTTAACGCACCGAACACCAAAGCCGAGATAATATCAAGAAGCATAACATTCGGCGGAAAGATCACTGCACGCGGAAAACTCATTGGGAATGCTCCGGGTGCGAAAGCTCACTTAGAATGCAGAAGCCTTGTGCTTACAGACAACGGAATGACCGCTGCTGTTCCTGAGCTTGACGCAACTGTCGCAGACGTTGAAATGACCCATGAAGCTGCTGTCGGTAAGATAGCAAGGGACCAGGTAGAATATCTGATGACCAGGGGATTGACAGAAGACGAAGCTGTCGGCATGATAGTAAGAGGATTCCTTGAAGGCGGAATATCCGGATTACCTGAAGATCTCAAAAAGGATATCGACGATGCGGTGGAAAAGGCAAATCAGGGAACCTGATCGGTCACCACGTGCAGAACGTTACGATCTGCGTCATAGAATGACGCATATACACCGATCGACCCTTTTTCAGGGTGCCTCAGGAAAACAACACCGTCATCGACCATACGTCTGTGGAACTCGAATGGATCACGGACTCCCATGTAAATGCCGGTGTCGATACCGATTTCTTTCTTTTTCCTTATCAGTAAAAAAGAACCTTTCAATTTCAAAATCGCATGATCTTCCTGAACTGAAACGATGTCAATGAACATTACGTTCTTGTAGAAATCAACTGAGCGCCTAACATCTGCAGTAGGGATCTCATGGAAAATTACGTTTTGCGGAAGACCTTCGAATGTATACTGAAAATCTCCTCCGGGATTCCCTAACGGCATTATTCTCTCTCCTTTCTCCCAACTCAGGAACGTTCAATGATGAACAGTTCATCGTCACTCATGTCGAACGCTTTGATCGATCTCTCGTCTTCGTTGTCGTGAGTTATCCCTTCATTGAGGACTTCAGCTTCCTTTCTGACCTTGATCGTTAAAGTTGTTCCGTTCTTGTATTTGAATACCGCCTTGAGCTCACCTTCACCAGCGACTTCGATGTTGTTCTTACCCATGGTGCAACCTGATGTCATCTGTATCCCGTCAATTAAGCAGGACCTCGGTGGACTTGAACCGCAGTAAACGTACGCATGAGCGTCCTTTGTTCTTGCTGCTCTGGCGATCTTTCCCATCCTGTATCCGAAAATTACGATCGGACCGAGATGTCCGTGAAAATATCTTATCTGTTCCAACTCGTTACACATACCCCTGAGAATGATCCAAACTCTATATCTGTTACTCTTTTACTTCACGGTAAGAGAACGCATTGAGTTGAACACCGCAATTAACGTAACGCCAACGTCAGCGAACACCGCTTCCCACATCGTTGCCATACCCATCAACCCGAATACCATCACTATCGCTTTCACAGTTAACGCGAACACGATGTTCTGTTTCGCTATCTTCACGGTCTTCCTGGACATCCTTATTCCCGTGGCTACTTTTGACGGTTCATCGGTCATCATCACCACGTCAGCAGCTTCTATTGCTGCGTCTGACCCCAAGCCTCCCATTGCTATCCCTATGTCGGATCTAGCAAGAACGGGTGCATCATTTACACCATCTCCAACGAACACTAAGTTGCCTTTGGTTTCGTTCATTAAACGTTCTGTTATCTCGACCTTGTCCTGAGGAAGCATTTCAGTGTAGACTTCCTTGATACCTAATTCGGAAGCAGTTCTTTCACCGACCTCTTTGTTGTCGCCCGTGAGCATTACAACACGGTCAACACCTACTGCGTTGAGATCAGCTACCACATTCCAAGAATCTTCTTTGATCACGTCTGCGATCGTCAAATACCCTGAATAAACGTCATCAATTGAAACGTGAACGATCGTGTCGTGAATGTCCCTTGTATCGAATCCTGACGGAACGAGCTTTGAATTTCCGATCCGGATCTCTTTTCCGGATACGGATGCGATGATACCCTGACCGGGGATGTTGTTCACATCCTTGACAACAGATTCGTCAACATCCTTTCCGTATTCTTTCAGAATGGATACTGCGATCGGATGTGTTGAGTAAACTTCAGCGTGAGCTGCGATCTTCAGTAATTCGGAACGATCGGTACCTACAGGAACGATATCCTTCACTTTGAATATCCCTTTAGTTAACGTTCCGGTCTTATCGAAAACTACTGTTTCCGCTCTTGCAAGTGCTTCCAAGTAATTGCTGCCTTTGACCAGGATACCGTTCCTGGAGGCTCCGCCTATGCCGCCGAAGAACGTCAGCGGAACGGAAATGACCAAAGCGCATGGACAAGATATTACAAGGAACACCAACGCACGATATATCCAATCATTGAACTCACCGTTCAGAACGAGTGACGGTATTACTGCGATCAGTAATGCAACCACCACAACGAATGGGGTGTAGTACCTTGCGAATTTTGTTATGAATTGTTCTGATGACGATTTACGAATGCTTGCGTCTTCAACCATCTCCAGTATTCGGCTGACGGTCGAATCCGAATATATTTTTGAAACTCTGACCTTCAGCATCCCGTTGAGATTGATGGAACCGCTTAACACTACGTCCAGTTCAGATACGTTACGTGGAACAGATTCTCCTGTTAATGCTGATGTATCGATCATTGAATCTCCTTCGATGACGATACCGTCCAATGGTACTTTTTCCCCGGGTTTGATGACGATCACGTCGTCAATGTTCACGTCAGACGGATCTACAACGGAAATGCCGTCAGAGGTCTGAAGATTTGCGGAATCCGGTTGGATATCCATCAATTCAGCTATGGACCTGCGTGAACGGTTGACCGCACGGCTTTGGAATGCTTCGCCGATCTGATATAGCAGCATTACGAGTACGGCTTCAGGATATTCATGAATACCAAATGCTCCTAATGTTGCAATGGCCATCAGGAAATTCTCGTCGAATACCCTCCCGCCTGATATGTTGCGTACAGCCTTTAAGATGACATCATATCCCAGGAACAAATACGAAAAAATATAAAGAGCCAGACTTATGTTCTCGTCCAACCCTGAAGACCAGTGTTCGGGGTCAGCAAGGAACGCTGCAAGAAGAAATGCTGCACCTATCGTTATCCTTACTGCTTTGTTCATGAAGTTCAACTACGCTTTGACGAAAACGACCTTTGGTTCAGCTTTCTTGGCGGCTGCTTCCGCATTCTTTGATACTTCCGCTTCATTTCCGTCGTACACGATGATCGTCTTTCCGCTTGCAAAGTTGATGCTTACGCTCTTGACTCCGGGTACTTTTCCGATGACCTTTTCCATTCTTGCGACGCAGTTCGGACAATCAAGTCCCGTCAGTTTGTATTTCATTTCCATTTCAATTCACTCCTCTATGTGTTCTGTTGCCATTTCCAGAATATCCTTCACGTGATGGTCGTCCAATGCGTAGTAGACATTCTTTCCTTCTTTCCTTGATCTTACGAGTTTCGTCTGCTTCAGCGAACGTAACTGATGCGACACCGCAGACATGCTCATTCCCAACAGATCGGACAACGTGCAGACGCACATCTCCTGTTTACCTAATGCAGTAAGGATCCTTATCCTGGTGCTGTCACCGAAAAGTTTGAAGAAATCTGCCAGGTCGTACATCAGTTCGCTGTCGAGATATTCCTTCATGTCTTCGGCGACATCTTCCTCGGGGTAACATTTGCATTTGCCTTCCATCGTATCACCATTGAACAGTTGTTCACTTGAATAAGTGTTCAAGTGTTTCTAAGTATTTATCAGTATCGTAATCCCGCAAATTGTGTTTTTCTTCAATTGTCGGTATCGTAATCCCGTAAATTGTGTTTTTCCATAACGATACTTGTGGAAAAGGGAGGAAGATATCATCTCTTGTATTCCAATTTCAAGGCAGACGTGAATCCCAGACAACGATCCGCATATCTTGTCGATCCGCATATCTTGTCGGTCTGCGTATCCCCTCGACCTTATCTTTCTTCCCTGTTAATCGTTCCGATCCTTTCAGGTGTTGTTCGCTGAGTGTCCGCAACGATATCGGTTCTGCTTCTGGTTTGAAAATACGTTTTTCTCCTTAAATATCCCAGTAAGGTTTTTTCTTTTTTTCGACACCCATATCTTTTGTGCATGTAAACATGCACAAAGTAACTTATATTCAAACGCTGATGGTTTGGTATGGATACTGACATCAGCTTTTGTTATGAGACCAAGATCGGAACTTTGAGGATCTCTGAGAACGGGTACGGGAAAATTACGGAGATCTACACGAACGCCGGTTGCAAATGCTCAAAGGGAATTGAGACCGATGCACTCCGCAACACTGCAAAGCAGATCAACGAATATCTTGACGGAAAAAGGAAGACATTCGATATCGTTATGGATCCCAAAGGAACGGATTTTCAGAAGAAGGTCTGGGAAGAATTGAGGAAAGTTCCTTACGGCACGACGGTGACGTACGGACAACTTGCAGCGAAGATCGGTAAACCGAAAGCAGCACGTGCGGTGGGGTCGGCAATGAATAAGAACCCTATCCTCATCGTTCAGCCCTGTCACCGTGTTGTCGGTTCTGACGGTTCACTGACCGGTTTCGCTATCGGCCTTGATATGAAAAGGAAACTTCTCGATCTGGAAGGCGTGAAATGATCGATCACAAAAAGGTGCTGCTTGATAACGCTGATCAGAAACACAGCGCGTTCAACAAGAAACTTACGCCGGGCTTGGAGAACGTATTGGGAGTACGGACACCGATACTGAGACAGCTTGCGAAAGATATTGCCAAGGACGACTGGCGTTCATATCTTGCTTTGAACGACGATCAGTATCATGAAGACATTCTGCTGCAGGGAATGGTCATCAGCTATGCGAAGATGGACTTTGATGAACGCTTGGGATATTTGAAGGGATACATCAACAAGATAACCAACTGGGCGACCTGCGATATGTTCTCATATAAAGCAAAGAAGGATGAACGCTCTGCATATTGGAAGTTCCTCCTTGAATATACTTGGGAACCTGATGAGTTCAAGATGCGTTTCGCGGTCGGCATGATGATGGGAAACTTCATTGACGACGAATATATCGATCGATATCTGGAAGTGCTGAACAGGGTGAAACATTCCGGCTACTATCTGAAGATGGGTGTTGCATGGGCTGTCGCTACATGTATTGCAAAGTATCCCGAAAATACGTTGGCGTTCATGCGCAGCAATTCGTTAGATGACTGGACGTTCAACAAGTCCATTCAGAAGGCTGTCGAATCTTATCGTGTAAGCGATGATATGAAGGAAACACTCAGAGGGATGAAAAGGAAAGCAGTTCGCTGACGATCCTGTCAGCATTCTTTTTTCCGATCCTTGCGCCTTTCCTTTCGTAGAATGACCATCCCATTCTTTCGAATTCTTCCTTGAACTCCAAACTTGTTGAAGCGATGATCTTGCCTTTGAGGTCTTCTTTCATTATGATCCTCATCATCTCTTTCGGAATGAAAAGGAGTATGACATCAAAGTTCTCGGAGACCGTTTGTATCCATCCCGCAAAGTCAGTCCTTTCCTGTAACCTTTTGTATTCAATTTCAGAGTCTGGCACTTCTTCGTATCTGGTTATTACGCGGTCTCCGGAAATGAAACCATATTTTCCGGAAACTATTCCGAATGATGTTTCACATATCTCATATATCCTGCGTTTTAGATTCTTGACCTCGGTCACTCGTCCGCCGAATATTTCTTCTGCGGATGATTCTTCATATCGGAAAACTGTTGAGTCGTTAGTTATCACAAGAACTTTCATAACTTACCTTTTTGACTGGTTGCTGTCTGCTTTTCTTCAATCTTACGGTCTGCCTTTCTTTGGTATCCTGCTCTCACAAGGTACTCCGATCTGACATTCACTGCACCCGTAGTATGGATCATGCGCTTTCAGTATTTTCCCGAGGTGTTCGGCACATTTAGAATTGTCCTTACCGCTTAGTGATATCGCCGAAACGGGACATTTTTTGATGCATGCACCGCACATCGTACAATTATCGTGCGTTCCTTTGGAACGTTCTGTGAATTCACTTTCCATTGTCGTCAGAATGCTTCCGAACCTTCCTGCCGCTCCTTTTTCGGTTATCATTGCTCTCGTCAACGAGAACGTTCCGAGACCGCATGCGTATGCCACATGACGTTCAGACCAGTTGCTGGAGAATTTAGTAAAATCATTGAGAGGATCACTGAACCTGGAGGACCTGTACCGAGGATCCTGAAAAGGTATCATCGCACCGTATCCTTCTTTTTCGATCTCTTCCTTCATTTCATTCAGGAACCTATTGATCAGTGCCTGGCCGTCTATCCTTATGTGAAGCCATTCGTATGACAGGCGGTCCTTCTTGATCTTGTTGCTTCTTTTGAGTTCTGCACTGTATGGGAAAAAGACGGAGATTATCGTCTTGACGGAAGACAACCATTCCTTCGGATGTATCATTTTCAATTCAGTTTCATCAAGTTCCGTGAAGTAAGGATCGTTCGGATCTCCGAAACCGAAGATCGGTGTGTCGAATATCCTCTTTCCTGCAAGCTCAGGGAGAAGAGCCTTGTCTGAACTGATGTAATTCATGTCAGAAAGAAGAATATGATTTGCAATCCTCTGGAGATCCATACCTCTGTTAACATTGTGTACGCTTATAACGTAGATACTTCACGGTTTGTACGTTACTTCACAGCGGAGAATCTGTATGCTATGGAACAATTCCCTTCGTGGGACACCATACACGGCCCTAACGGCTTGTTGGGATTGCATGCTTTTCCGAACATCGGACATTCCTCTGATCTTATTAGGCCTCTGAGGACCTCCCCGCATCTGCATCCTTTCGGCTCATCTTCCACCCATGGAACGTTGTTCAAAATATCTTCGTGAACTTTCGTTGCATCGTTGTTCTCGAATTTTTTCTTAAGAACTAACGCACTTTTCGGTATTGTGGGGAATCCGCGCCACATCCTGTCGGCTGTGTCAAATGTTTCGTTCAGAAGTCTCTTTGCTTTCGGGTTGCCTTCTTCTTTTACCAAACGTGAATACTCATTCTCGACTTCTGCACGTCCTTCTGATATCTGTTTTACCAGCATGTACGAAGCCATTAAGAGATCAAGGGGCTCGAATCCTGCTACTACTTGCGGCATTCCGTACTTGATCGCGAATGGTTTGAAAATTTCCGTTCCGGTGATGACTGCAACATGCCCAGGTTGTATGAACCCTTGTACCATGACCTCGCCCATCTGGAATATCGCTTCTAAAGCTGGCGGAACAATGCGATGGCAGCTGTATACGCTGAAGTTTTCCGGAACGTTTTTGTTCAACGGTACTGCAGTGGTAGGTGCTGTTGTCTCGAATCCCACTGAAACAAAAACGACATCGTTCTTCTGTTCGGATGCCATCCTTACTGCGTCTTCGATGGAATATACGATGCGGACATCAAAGCCGTCTGCTTTCGCATCGTTCAGCGATCCTATTGTTGTAGGAACCTTCATCATATCGCCGAAAACACATATCGTCTTTCCTGCTCTTGCTAATGTTATTGCTGATGCAATTTCATGACTTGTTGTGACACATACAGGACATCCCGGACCTTGGCGTATCTCTACTCCCACGTCCTTAAGCATCTCTTCGAGACCGAAACGTACCATCGTATCTTGATGAGTTCCGCAGACATGCATGAACTTGTATTCGCCTCCTATCTCTTTTATCGAATTCAGTATCTTTCCTGCGGTTTCCTGATCACGGTACTTGAACATGTCACTCCTCCTGTATCTTTATTGAACGTATCGCACACGCCTGTCCTTTCGTTATTGTTACGGACGCACTGCACTTGGGGCATGCCAGTATTGGGACGGTATGTTCATGATAATCATTTTCCAGCGTTTCCGCTTTTCCGCCGTAATTGCATTTGGTGCATCTTATCATGACTTCTTCGTGTTCAACAACAAGAACTGAGTTCTCGAGTATAGTGTTCTTGGTCATTATCTCATAAGCGAACTGCAACTGGTCTTCACCGAGACTTGTGAGGTCTCCGATCAGTATAACGAGTTCCTCCACTTTTATGACGTCGTGTTTCTCCAATTCTGCTACTGCTGCCTTAATGATGTCCGACATAACGGCTACTTCATGCACGCATGTGCATTACCGTCTCGTATTAAATTTACTTGCCGTTTTGAACTGTGTTCGTTTGTTTTGTACCGAGATCACATTCTTTTCTTATCGAACACTTTTCACATTTCGGTCTGTTCGGTAAGCATACCACTTGACCATGACGTACCATGTAACGGTTGATGTCATTCCATCGTTCTTTCGGAGTTATTTCCATTAATTTGAATTCAGTTGCTTCAGGATCCTTTGTGTTCACGAGACCTATGAGGTTTGACATTCTGTGAACGTGTGTATCAACACACACAGCAGGGATGTTGAACGCGTACGACCGAACGCAAGCTGCTGTTTTCCTGCCGACCATCGGTAACGACAGCAGATCTTCCGTATCTGACGGAACGCAGGAGTTGAAGCGTTCTATCACTTCCCTGCATGTGTCTTTGATGGCTTTCGCTTTCTGTGACGGGAACCCTGCCGGCCGTATGAGTTCAGCTATTTTGTCGGTGTCTGCGCAAACGATGCGGTCCAACGAATCGAATTCACTGAACAATGAATCTGACGCTTTCCTTGTGTTGTCGTCACGCGTACGTTGTGAAAGTATGGTTGCAATGAGAACGTGAAACGGATCCGGTTGCCATTTGGGTGACAATCCTTCGGATGATCTTCCGGGATATGCGCCTTTGTCGTATTCCTTGGACAACGTATCCAATATCCAAACTATGTCCTTCTCAGCCATTTCTTCAGATCTCCTGCCATGAATAAGGAGCCTGTCACCAATATACGCTTTCCATTCCTTATCCTTTCTGCGATATCCATTGCATTTCCGATGTCGTTTGCGACATGAACATTATCGCTGAATACTCTCATTATCCTTTCAAGCTCCGACGCAGGGAATGCTCTTTCTGAATCGGGTTGCGTCACAATGATATCGGACGCAATACGGGAAAGGTTCTCTGATATTTCGATCACTTTCTTGTCGTTGAGCATACCTATTATCAACACAACTTTGCCATACAATTTTTTGATATCTTCAGAAAGTGCCAGCGCTCCTGATCCTGTGTGTGTAACGTCAACAATTATGTGGCCGATATGTTCCATCCTTCCCGGCCATCTTACTTCAGATAATCCTTTCTTGATATGCTCTTCCCTTATGCCGATCTTCTTCAGGGTCTCGATCGCAACTATCGCGTTCTCAGCTTGACATCTTCCCGGGATCCCTATTGCATACTTAATTCCGGAATACTCCATTGACGTTCCCGTATCAGTGACGTTTACGTTCTTTATCTTTGAGACATCCGCAAGTATGAGTTCAGATCCTCTTCCTTCAGATATCCTTTTGATCACTTCGAATGCAGCTCCGGTGTTAGCGGTGATCACAGGGACTCCGTTCTTGATGATGCCTGCTTTTTCAAATGCGATCTCTTCGATCGTGTCTCCCAGTATTGACGTATGCTCGAGACTGATATGAGTTATTATGGAAACTTCGGGGATAACGATATTGGTTGCATCGAACCTTCCTCCCAAACCTGTTTCCAGTACTGCGTATTCCACTTTCTTCTGTGAAAAGTGAAGGAATGCTGCTGCTGTTATCACTTCGAAGAATGTGCATTCATTTCCTTCTGCTTTCATCTCTTCGGCTGCAACTCTTATATTGTTCAGGATCGCGTTGAGATCTTCGTCAGAGATGTTGCTGCCGTTCACGGAGATCCTTTCGTTAACGCTTACGATATGTGGTGAAGTGTACAATCCGGCACTGATATCTGCTGCTCTTAATGATGCGAGGATCATTGCACACGTTGAACCTTTTCCGTCTGAGCCCGCTGTGTGTATCGATCTGAGGGAATTTTGCGGGTTTCCAAGCTTCGACAACAATTCGGAAATGTTCTCAAGACCGAGTTTCATTCCCAGCGATCCCAGGGAATTCAGCCACTCTATCCCTTCATACATTCCGGATGTTTTCATGGGCATCAGATACCTTCGGACAATTGCGATATCAATCCGTTGACTGTTGTTCTCTTCTTCTTTGCTATTGCCCTTATCATAGACATGGTACCTGAGCCGTATTGTGCTGCCTTTTTCGGTTTCAATGCTATTTCCGGCTGATCTATCAATGTTGCAACATCTCTCAGAACGTGTTTCCTTAGATCTTTCGGTTCAAGGTCTTCGATGTCTATCGTTTTCACTATGTCTATGACATTCTGATCAAGGAAGGGATATTTGAGTGTCTTTCCGAATTCTTTAGCTACGCTCTGTTCATGTTTTATCGTGACTTCCATGAGATTAAGCATATCGGCTTTCATTTGATCACGAAGCTCATTCTTTTCCAGATCGACATATTTTGAATATCCTGCAAAAAGTTCGTCTGCACCCTGTCCGCTCAGTACTGTGTTTTCCGAAGCGTACTTGAGAACATAGAAGAGAGGAACTTCAAATGATAACGTGATGGGATTCACTGTACCGGTGATCCTTATCATTTCTTTCATTTCTTCTTCTAATTCGTTCTCTTTGATCTCAATATGTTTCCACTTCAGCTTCATGATCTCAGCGAGTTCTTTCGATGCTGTTACGTCATAAGCATCCTTCGCCCCAACGGTGTAAAGGGTGATGTCACTGTATTTTCCTGCTATGGCCGCAACAATTCCGCTGTCCAGCCCTCCTGAGAATGCTATTGCCGTTTTCTCGGATACCATTTCCTTCACTGCTGAATCAATGGCGAAATTCAATTTTCCGGAGACTGCGTGGACCATATGATGTGGATTCAGCGATTCCGTATTTATTTACTACGGGAAAAGTTCCCGGAATGCTGTTCACAGACTTCGTCAGAAAATGGTAACGCGCAGGTAAGGAAAGGATATTATCATCGTTCTGCTATTCAGGTGCATGGACGGAGTTACGCGCATCGGTGTGTCACTGGAACCTGAACTTTTGAAAGAGTTCGATGAGACCATAATGAAGAAAGGTTACGTAAGCAGGTCTGAGGCGATACGCGATCTTGTGAGAGATGCGTTGGCCGAGAACGAATGGAAGAACAACGACCAGCAAATGGTTGGAGTTATTGTGATGATATACGACCATACAGTAAGCAACGTCAAGGAAAAGCTGATTGATCTGCAGCACGAACGCGGTCAGAACATCAGCACGACCGTCCATGTTCATCTTGACCATGACAAGTGCATGGAGATCCTCCTTGTGGGAGGACCGCTTGGAGAACTGAAGAACCTGACTGACGAGATCACATCGATCAAAGGGGTCCTGAGAGGACGTTTAACGATGGCTTCCCCCGTTTCCGGGAATATGCACCACGTGGGGCACAGACACTAGGGGTGAATGAAATGAAGGACGTCGAGAAGATCAGGAACGCCGTTGTTTCAGACGGCATCGAATTGACGGGACCGCACCCTGCACCTTCCTCTGATGTCAAAACGTCAGAGAAGTTCAGGACCATTTGCAAAACAGACACGTGCGGCAATTACAACAAAAGCTGGACCTGTCCGCCTGCTGTCGGTGTTCCAAAGGATTGTGTAGCAAAGCTGAAAGAATTCAAAGATGCGATGATCATCACCAAAACATTCCCGATCGATCTGAACGATAAAGCGATGCTCGAAGGCATAATCGTTGAACATCAGTCCATCTGCAGAGGTGTCAAGAAACTGTTCCTCAGAGAGGGATTCGACGTTCTGGCACTTACGGACGGAAGATGTACGTATTGTAAAAAATGTTCATACCCCGAACCATGTGTTGCACCTGCGGAACAGATGCCTTCGGTCAGTGGTTTCGGTATCGATATGTCAAACTATATCACAGGATGCGGTATCGAGTTCTCTTTCTCGAAGACGTCAGCTACGCTGTACGGCATAGTCATGTACAAGTGAGTTCACCTCGCGATCAGCATTTGCATACGAGATTGTAAGCTATCACTAACGTTGACGTTCTTTCGGATACACTGCGCCCGTAATATCTCTTGAGTATCGCATCCGATGACGGTGCCGGTGAACACATCACTACGTCACAACATCCGTCGTCTTCGTCGAGACCGTCATAATGCATCGGCAAAAGGACAAAACGTTCTTTTCCCACTCCCTGCACTTCCGGGAAGATGATAAAATCCTCCGATACCCAAATGACATCTTTGCGATCCTTGTATTCATGTATCTTGCACGGAGGAAGCATCGCACCCATTACATTTCCTAACGAATCCTCCAGCAGCATCGTTGACGTTTCTTCCCGAGGAAGGGTCTTGTCACAGAATATGCATATTCGAACGTCCTTATCCATAGCCATTTTGTAAGCTTTGTTGACCACGTCGATACCGGTCATCGACCTTACTGATTCTTCTTCTGCGGCTATGATATTTGAGATCTCACGATCCATCTCTATCGCGTGCACGATGCCTTGCGTGCACATCAGTTTCTCAAGGATCTGGTTTTGATCATTCACATTCCGGTAATGGGAACAACATTCAAAAATGTACTGCTCACACTGACGGAATACCGCACATATGACATGACCGTGAACTCCGTATCAATGCGATATTATCTTAGATGCGAATTCCGCAATGATCGCGTCCGCCTCTTCACGGAGATGTTCAGATGACGTTTTTACGGCTTCGCAGTATAACATTGACGCATTCCCAAGCGGTTCCGCTAAGCTGAAGCGTTCATCTTTGTTCTGTATCCAATATTCTTTCAGAGACTCGTTCTCTTCATCGGTCAGTCGCGAGAATCTCTCTTCGAATATCTCCTTCATGGCCTCCATCCTTTGCACTGTACCCGATATCCTGATCTCCACTGATGCCTTGTCTACTGTCCTCTGGCCCATTTTTCGCAGGTTGAACAGACTGCACTTCTTTATCATCTTTTGATATTTGACGCACATATCTAACAACACTCCGACCCGGGTCAGCATGACCTTAGGGTCTGTCTCGTACCATATTAACTCATCCCCTGTGTTGAATACATCGATGAACGTTTTGAACAGATCTGTCAGATCACGTACCTTTGCTTTCTGTAAGTATAGCTGGAGCGTCTTATCCGGAAGATATGTGGGTGAAATACCCAATGCCGGATCCGCAGCCAAACTGATCGTTCTTGTGACGTACGCGCATTCTCCTTTGACCTCGTCCGCTTTCATGGATTTGAGATAGTCGGAAATATATCTGGCAACCATGTCCGAATTGGAGATGGCGGTATCTTTATCTTTGACCAAAGAGAACGATCTTTCCCAGTCGTGGGCCGCATCGGTGATGTGTTTCTGAAGTGCTGCCGCACAGCCCTTGAACAACCATGCTTGTGAGTTGTTCAGATCAGCTTCCAATACTTTATCGGCATTTGCCTCTGCGGCCGCATGATCATTCGATCTGAGCGCTGATCCCGCAAGCGTGAGCCAATTTTCTATTACGTGATCGTTATCGGAATGAACGGTCTGTTTGATGTTTTCCCGGATCATTATCTTCTGTCCGCAATGAACGCAGAATCCGAACTCTTTGTTCTCATCGATCCCGATCTCCCCGGCACAGTTGGGACATTTCAGCACTATGAGGCTCATGAGTTGAAGGTATTATGTGCTCGATAGAAAAATGTACTGCTTGTGTTGAGCCCTTATTGCCGTTAATATAAGAAATAACCCCGTAAAGAAGGATACCAACGATTTTATAATGAATACCGGTTGGACATCGTGAATGAGAAAACTGATCATAACAGAAAAGGCGAACGCTGCAAGACGTATCTCCACGATATTGTCGGACGGTAAAGCGTCGTCAAAGAGCGTCAACGGCGTAAGTGTGCTTTCTTTCACTTCCGACGGTGATGAGTACAATGTGGTGAGTTTGAGAGGCCACATCATCGAATTGGATTATCCATCAGAGTATAACGACTGGTCTGCGGGATCTCCCGTCGATCTCGTATATGCGCCGCAGATCAAGACCGTCAAGGTCAAGGCGATCATCAATACCATCAGGTCACTGATCACTGAGTCTGACGAAGTTATAATCGCAACCGACTATGACCGTGAGGGAGAACTCATCGGTATGGAAACGGTACGTGCGGCTGATGCCGACCTAAGTATCGTCAAAAGAGCTAAGTTCAGCGCACTGACCAAAGGAGAGGTCGAAGCTGCATTCAAGGCCCTGACCGAACCTGATGTCAGGCTTTCCGACGCAGCAGAGGCAAGACAGATCATCGATCTCTCATGGGGTGCCGTTCTTACCAGGCTCATATCATTATCATCCGGACAGGTAGGTAAGAACTTCATGTCTGTCGGACGTGTGCAAAGCCCTACGTTAAAGATCCTGGTGGACAGACACGAAGAGATAGAAGCATTCGTCCCCGTTCCGTTCTGGAAAATTACCGGAGAATTCGGAATGCTTGCATTCAAGGGCGATCATTCAAAGAATCCTTTCTGGGAAAAGGATGCTGCTGACGAGATAATGAAAAAATGTTCGTCGGTGAAGGAAGGTAAGGTCGTTTCATTTGACGTTACGTTGAAAGAAGAATACAGACCCGCCCCCTTCGACACAACTCAAATGCAGGTGGAGGCCAACAAGATAGGCATTCCGCCAGCAACTGCCATGAAGCTTGCTGAGGACCTCTACACTTCAGGATACATCTCATACCCGAGAACAGAGAACACTGAATACCCTAAAAGTCTGAACTTGAAAGGTGTATTGGAAAGACTGAAAGAATCTGATTTCGCAAAAGAGGCTGCAGAGATATTGGCTCAGCCGTCAATATATCCATCCAAGGGTAAACGCAGGACAACGGATCATCCGCCTATCTATCCTACCGCCGGTGCTAGATCCGACAAGATGAAAGGAGACAAATGGAAGCTTTACGAACTGATCGTAAGAAGGTTCCTTGCCACGGTCGCACAGAACGCTGAAGCGGAAGTGACGAAATGCGGCATTGATGTTAACGGCGAATTGTTCAACGCTGAAGGTTACGTTCTCAAGAAGGCGGGCTGGAAGAAATATTACGGTAAGTATCTTTCAACAACGAATTCTCATATGCCCGTTCTTGCTGTCGGTTCGAACGTCGACGTGAGGTCGATGAGCATCGACGAATCGGAGACGAGACCGCCGTACAGGTACAATCAAGGTTCACTCATTCAGGAAATGGACCGTTTGAGCTTGGGTACCAAGAGTACAAGGCATGACATCATCGGGAAACTGTTCTCTCGTAATTACGTTCAAGGTAATTACATGATACCAACCGCCAGCGGTATCGCTTTGACAAGAGCGTTAGAGAAACATGGCGGCGGTATTGCTGATCCCGATATGACCGCTAAACTTGAAGCGGATATGCTGAAGATCAGTGACGGCGAAAGGGATCTTGACGGTGTTGTCAAAGAGTCACAGGAAATGCTGCACAGTGCCGCTTCTCTGATATATGCGGAAAAGGAGCAGATCGGTGACGAAATTCGTTCTGCATTGAGATCGCAGCAGCACATCGGTCTTTGTCCTGAATGCGGTAACAACCTTTCCATCAGAAGATCAAAGAACGGCAATTTCATAGGATGTGACGGTTACCCCGAATGCAAGATCGCGTTCCCGATGCCCCGCGGGGCCATGGTCCAGACGACCGAAGAGAAATGTGATGTCTGCAGTCTTCCGAAACTCAAGATCATCAGGAAAGGAAGTCCTCCTCAAACACTGTGCGTTGATCCTAAATGTTCATCGAACACAACAATGAACAACCTTGGAAAATGTCCGTCGTGCGAGAACGGCGAGATCAGGATGATGTTCTCCAAAGCCGGCAAGAGGTTCGCAGGATGCTCTTCCTGGCCTGATTGTAAACAGACCTATCCGTTAAGGCCTAAAGGTTCCATCGTTCCGACGAATGTTCCGTGTGAGGTCTGCGGTTCGCCTGTGATCAAATTCGGAAAGGGCGAACAGTGCATAAACATGGACTGCCCCGGAAGGAAGAAAACGTCATAGAATGTTTATGATCCTGTGCTTCTGATCCGCACAATCCGGATCTGAGCATTTTGGATCTGTACAACCGGTATCTGAATATATCTTCACCTTCGGTTCTCCCAAGATCGGGATCTTTGACATAAGGACCTGGGAGATCACGTTCTCTTTCAATCCGTAGACAATGACGTTTACCGTCATCTCATATTCGTTCACGTGACGGGATAGTTTCGTTCTTACCCTCACTTTACCGTCATCCGTTGTAGAATTGAATGACATCATATCATCACCGGACCTTACGTTAGCTTTCACGTGTCCGATCATTAACGCACCGGATTCTGCACATCCCCGAGTCACTTCGGAAAGGAACTGTTTGAATTTGTTTCCGGATTCTTCTGCGGATGCGTTCATTGTCCCCGTAATGGTCGCCGCAACGGTACCGGGGAGGTCTTCCTCTACTGTCGTCATAGTCCGGCCCTTTCTTCCAATCCTTCCATGTTCACGCCGTCATCCGCCTGTATCCTCAGGACGGGGCCTTCATACGGATATGTTCGAATGACCGATTCTATCTCGTCTGCGGTCTCCTTTGATACGGCGTCCATCTTGTTTATAAGAACAACGTCAGCAACTGCAACTTGTTTCTTCAGCAGTCTTTCGAATACCTTCATTGCTTTCATGAATCTTTCTGCATCGATGACTATGAATATCGTCACCTTGCCTATGTTCAGATGTTTCAGTTCTCTTACCGTCTCAAGGACATCGCCTGGATTGGCTACGCCTGTCGGCTCCACAAGAACGATCTCGGGATTCACTTTATCTTTCAGAAACACCAACGTTTCAATGAGTCCGGTTTTCATGGTGCAGCACATGCACCCTCCTTCAAGTTCCCGAATTTCAACGCCTTTTCCGTTTATCACGTCACCGTCGACACCCATTGATCCTATCTCATTCTCGATAACGGCCGTTCTGTAACCTTTTTTGACTATGCTGTCAATGAGTTTCAGAAGCACAGATGTCTTTCCTGCTCCGAGCATACCTGATATAACGATAAGATCCATTGCCACTGTAACGTAGCAGTAATAAAAAACAGTTACCAGCACTCTTCGCCCATTTCTTCACAGACACCGTTCAATTCATCGATGTCCTTTGAGATACGTGCGTTCCTGCACAGGGGGCATTCCAATTCTTTCTTCAATTTGAGCTTAACAGTCATCTGCGACTTGTCCAGACCGACTATCCTGCCGCACTTGCAGTATATTTTCTTGAGCGCGGATGCACGGACGTGATCTAGAGTGGGAACCACTTCAGCACCTTCCCGTGCCGTCCATAGCCACAGCTGTTTTGCTCGAACCTTCTATGCTTTCTCCCCCGAATGGTTTACAGTGCGGACTGCCGTAAAAGTTGCCGACGTCCCAAACTTCCGCACTACAAAATGACTATCCGCAGAGTACATATAACCCTTTCGATAACAAAGAAAAATTGTATATTTAAAGGGTAAAAAAGTGCCTCTGTTTAAGTTACGTTAAGCTAAAAATTCGTTGAAAAAAAGCAAAAAAATTGCATCCGAAATCTCGTTATAATTCGCCGAGCTGCTTCAGCTGCTTCAGCACATGTTCGCGGACCGCGGAGGGATCTTTTTCCGAAGAAGTGCGTTTTCCGTTCTTCATCACCTGCTCTTCGATCAGTGTCATGCGGGAACCGCATTCACATTTGATATCGTCCTCAGATGACAGGGAAATATCCATGGCCAGACAGTCCTTGCATTGATATGTGTATTTTCTGCCGCCGAACTTTCCGCGCTTTGATATCTGTGCACCGTTCTTCTCTACGATATCCATCGATATATCCAAAGTGGGAGCGTTGCTTATTGACGTTCCAACGCCGAAACCAGATACGGAGGTGTCTGCGATATCCTTTATCGATGATTCATTGAGACCGCCGGAAACGATTATGTCGACGTTCCTGAAACCGTTCATATCGAGCTCCCATCTTATTTCCTGTATGAGTTCCCGGAAGTTACCCCTTCTCGAACCCGGCGTATCAAGTCTGACACCTTTCAGACCCTTGACGATGTTGCATGCTTCAATTGCTGCTGCCCTCTCGTCAGAGAACGTATCGATGAGCATTATCCTTGGTACTGATGGTTCGATCACTTCATCGAACGCCTTGAACGCTTCTGCGTTGCTTCCGATCAATAACATCAGTGAATGGGGAACAGTACCTATCGGTTCCTTTCCGATCATCTCGCCGCCGATCTTCGACGATACGGCATCACATCCGCCTATGTATGCCGAACGATCAAGTACGCCGGAGACAGAAGGATGCATTCTCCTATTGCCGAATGCGATCACAGTTTTCCCGGAAGCTGCGACCTTTGTCCTTGCCGCTGCGGTGGCAACACCCGAAGGATGACATATCATGCCTAACGTTGCCGTTTCCATTTCTCCGAATTCGCCGTAGTTCCCTTGAATGTTCATCACAGGGATACGAACAGAGTTGCTGTTCCTCGGTCTGAACACAGTTCCTTCCGGAATTGAGTATATGTCAACGTCCTTGCCTTCCATCAGTCTAAGGACCTCCTCAAGACCGCAGAACACCGCCCAGGGCCATCCTGACGGTAACGACGAAGCTGTGAATTCTGCACACACTTTCGTTTTATCGAGACCTTTTGCCCCGAGTATGCGCATCGTCCGCTGGAAGTACACATCTGCAGTGTTTCCGTTGCGGATATCTTCCTCAGCTGCGCCGAATAGTTTCATATGATCACATGAACGCCTTTTTCCCAAGGAATACTGCCTTGGATCCCAGTTGTTCTTCGATCCTGAGCAGACGGTTGTATTTCGCGGTGCGTTCACCGCGTGCCGGTGCTCCTGTCTTTATCTGACCGGACCCCCATCCTACGGAAAGGTCAGCGATCATTGTATCTTCAGATTCCCCCGAACGATGAGAGACCACAACACCGTAACCGTTGCTGAAGCTCATCTCCGCTGCATCGCCCGATTCGGTAACGGTACCTATCTGATTGACCTTCAGTAAAAGCGCATTGGCAGCTTTCATTTGGATGCCTTTGCTCAGTCTGGACGTGTTCGTAACGAAGAGATCGTCACCAACGATCTGCACCTTGTTACCAACGATCCTTGTCAGCTCGGCCGTGGACTCGAAATCGTCCTCAAAGAAAGGATCCTCGATACTTATCAGCGGATAAGAATCAACGAGTTTAGTGTAATGGTCAACTAACTCACCTGCTGTCAATTTCAAGCCGTCCACATCATACTTACCGTTCTCGAAGAACTCGCTTGACGCTGCATCCAGCGCCAGGAAGACATCCTTCCCGGGCGAATAACCTGCATCGGCGATGGCTTTCACGATAGTATCCATCGCTTCAGCGGAAGTGTCCAGCGGCGGTGCAAAGCCGCCTTCGTCGCCTATGTTGACTGCTGCGGCCCCATACTTCTTCTTCAATAATGACTTCAGGGACATGTATATCTCTGCGGATGCCTGCAGACAATCCGAGAATGTTTTCGAACCTGCGGGGATGATCATGAATTCCTGAATTCTGAGATTACCGCCTGCATGTTTTCCGCCGTTGATGATATTGAACATCGGCACCGGTAACGTTACGCCGTCCGTTCCGATGTATTCATAGACCTCGCAGTGCTCCGCGAACGCGCCTGCTTTCGCCGCTGCCAGGGAAACAGCGACCATTGCGTTGCCTCCTAGTCTCGTTTTGTTCTCCGTGCCGTCGAGCTCGATCATCGCCTCATCTATTGCACGCAGATCGGAAACATCCATTCCCGTCAGTTTCTTTGAGATCTCAGTACGAATGTTCTCTACCGCTTTGAGAACACCTTTTCCTCCGTATCGTTTACCGCCGTCCCTGAGTTCATGGGCCTCGAAAGAACCTGTGGATGCCCCTGACGGCGCTATTGCGGTTATCCTGTGCCCTTTAACGAGTATCTCTGCTTCGACCGTTGGATTTCCCCTGGAATCCAAGACTTCCCTTGCCCAAATCTTCTCTATGTTCATTTTCATTCCTCAATGATGCGGATCTCCATGCGGCTGGCAAGGAGTTCCTTGTCCTTCTCCGTCATATCATCAGACCTTGCCGAGACGACCAGAGACATGTTTGAATTGTTGCTAAGGATCTGACAGATCATTGTTATGACTGAATTGAGATCGTTCTTTTCGATCATCGTATCAACATCATCTATTATCACTGCCGGCGATTCCTTTGAGGCCGCGAATTCGTTGATGGTTCCCATGATCGTTCCGATCTTCTCCGGTTCAATGTAATCAGGACCTTCCTTTGACGACAGCCCGATCACGTTGACGCCTTCATCGTCAACTCTCTCAATGGCCGCCTTGAGCTTTCCCGAAGTTATCAGAAGGACATCACATTTCTTCTCGCGGAAGAACACCGCGGAACGGTATGCATCGTTGGGTTCGGGTTCAATGAAAAGATATGATCTTCCGAACTTGAGTTCGATGCCGGGGTCTTCATGTGCCTCGTCATCATCCTTCTTTCCGAAAAGCGATTTGAAGATGGAACGTTTTGGTTTCTCCTTAGGAGCTTGATCTGAAAACAGTTCACGCAATTTGTCAAGCACTTCCGTGCTCTTGAATGGTTTTTGGATCGTACCGGCGATCTCGATCCTGTCCTTCGGAACTTGATCGGGACCTGTTGTGAGCACCAGTACGTTGGATAATGGTGCGCCTTTCTCGAGCATCATATCAAGCAGCTCGATACCATTGTTCTCGCCTACGACCGAGTCTAAGAGGACAGCGTCGGGTCTGGATGATACCGCAGCATCGAAGGCATCTTCAACGGTGCTCGCGCTTACCGTTTCATAACCATCCACAGACAGGATCTCAGAAAGGATCTCCTGTATGGCTGCATTGTCATCTACTATCAAAACTCTCATCGTATGTCCGCTCACGAAGGTCATCCAGTATGTTCTCTTACTGTGATGCAAGTATATTAACTATAAGGAAAGATCTTCGAAACCTCGAAAAAAACGATTCAGCAGCCAAGCTGGAACGAAGCAAAAACAGAAAGGGAGAAGGCCGGATGGCCTTGTGGGAGCATCAGGATTTTCTGCTCTCTTTCGCCTTGGGCCTGAGGTTGCTGTATCCGCACTTCCTGCATTTGGTTGCTTTGGGTGCGTTTGTGGCGTAGCATGACATGCATACGGACTTGTCCAGAAGTCTGCTCTCAGCCTCTTTGAAACGTGCCATTATTATTCTCCTCTGCCCCAGCCATTATAGAGGTATTATTTATAGGATTCTACGGGTCACTGGAAAAACGAGCGTTGTCCTCTGAATATTTCCAATCTTCCTTCCCATGTGCCGCTGGGGAGTTCATGGGTCACTTGATCGGGCCTCAGGATGTTTATGAGTTCGACGCACGCAGGGCTGGTGAACGGACGGTGCTGGTCTATCTTCGAAACGTGCGAGTATAGGAATTTCCATCTTTCTGCTTCCGGGACCTTGTCATCCGGCGGAACGTAATTGTCTGTGTAGTCCGCTGATGTGCTCAGCTGCAGGTGGACCGTCTTGATCCTGTCCTTCATTTCCTTTGGATACCTTTTAAAGATGTCGATCAGCGCTTTCACGGACTCGGACTCGTCCCTGCAGCTGCCTAATGCGTTCATCAAATGTCCTGTGTCAAGACACAATCCCCAGTTGTCGAATTCGAGGTCGTTCTTCAATATCCTGAATCCCTTATCGTCCTTCATAGTGAGTCCCGGCCACCACAGATTCTCAAAGAGAATCGTAAACGGAGGTTCTCCTTTCGGGAAGTTCTTTACCACAGCGTTCATCATTTCCGTGAGCGATCTCAGAACGTCCTCATCTTTATCTGTTCTCTTAAGTGCCAGCACTTCTGAAAGTCTTACGCTGCCTGCGTGGAAGACACCATATTTCGGTTCAAGTTCGGAAGCGAATCCTATCGCATCCGTTACGTTAGATACCATTTCTTTACGGTCGTGTCCGAAATGTATGAACTTCACATCCTCATTGGGGTCCGGAACGAATGTTCCCGACCATACGGAATGCCAATCCGTTGAATATGGTAAATGAACACCTCCTACCATTCTCTTGTAATGGGGAGACGGTGAAAAAAAACCTGTAAGAAGTTCGAGACCGTCTGCATTGATGCGTTTCAGCGAATCTCCGATATTGGTCCCCTCGGGAGTGTTTTCCTCTTCGTGATACACCGTATGTGAGAAGAGATGTTCCATCCCTCAGACCTCAGAACAACTCGAATGCAGCGGACAATGCTGCGTTCACGGCGGACATCATGTCGTTGCTGCTTCCTACGATTATCACATCTTTTTCGGTGATCTTCGTATCAGCACGTATCCTTGCTGCCAATTCCGGACGCGTCTCGTCCATGTTCCAGCTCGGAGGTATCATCATCGCTCCGTTGCGAATCACGATCGTGGTGCAGCCGTCTGCTCCTGCTTTGATGCCGGCGTCACGCTGCTGCATACCATTCTCTATCTTATGTGCAACGTCAAGAACGATGACACCTTGCTGGAACGATCCGATGACCGAATCCCCGAGGTCAATGTCGATCACGCGCATCGGAAGCTCACTCAGGAACCCCGTACCGGATTTGGTTATTGAGATCCCTGTCTGTTTGACCGTTATCATTTCCCACTCTCTCAGAGTGTCGATGATACGCCTCATGCTTCCCTCGCCTACGCCGATCATTTCCGCCAATCTCTTCCTGCCTATGCGCTTCCCGCTTGACAGCAGATGAAGTGCCCAATAGACATTCGAATCAGCGAACCTGAACATCGGTCCGTATTGCGGCGCGTTTATGATCTTCATTCTCAGAACGTCCTTACCTTTCCAAGTGCGATAAGCTCTGTGACCTTATCAACATTATCCAACCAATCTGCTGTTATTGCTTCAGCATCCTTCTTCCATGATTGGTACTTTGACTGGTCCTGTGAAAGTATCTGAACACTTGCGGTCAGCGGCTCAGAAACGGGCTTTCCGATCTGTGACAGCAGCCTTACATGAATTTCTGCGTCTGATGTTACCTTCTTTGCGATATCATCTGCGATCAGTTTGGACATTATGTTGAATATCTTTCCGATGTGTGTTATCGGATTCTTTCCGGAAGTTGCTTCCATGCTCATCGGCCTGTAAGGTGTGATGAGACCGTTTGCACGGTTGCCTCTTCCTACTGAACCGTCGTCGCCCATTTCCTGGGAAAGGCCTGTGCAAGTCAGGTAGAAGACATTGCGCGCGTAGTCGTCACCGGTGTTCACTTCCAATTTGAGGTCAAGTTCACCTTTGATCGTCTTCAGTGCGTTGTCGTAGACCTTGCTGTGTAATTCCTCAATGGCGGATATGTAGTGGTCTCTGTCGCTGATGTATTTGTCGACCATTGCACATGCTACTGTCAATGTGATCTTCTTGTCGATCCTTGATGCCATCACTTTGACATCATGTCCCGTCTCTTTCAGCGTGTTCTTCAGCTTTCCGTTTATGTATTCTTCCGTTTCAAGGACAACACGGTCGGTTATGCTGTACGGTGCGTAACCAACACCGAAGGATGTATCGTTCGCAAGTACCTTCGAGGTCTTGTAGACACCGCAGAGGTCATCTGAACCCTGGCCCAACCTTGCATCCAAAATGATCTCTGAATCCACGTCCAGATTATTGAACGTCCTTCTGAGATAGTCCCTTGCCGCTTTCAGTGCTGTGGGTTTGCAGGGAAGGGATATCTTCTTTCCGCCGTCATCGACGAAGGTGGTCGCACGTCCTACGAGGAGGATGTATGCAGGATCAAGGACGACACCGCCGCCGAACTTAGGTGCGGATGCGCCTGCTGCGATCTGTGTCTCGTCGGTGTTGTGGTGCAACACCGTACCGATCTCTTTCTTGTACATCTTGCAAAGGGCTTTGCTCACTTCCTCTGCAAGAGCATCTGCGACGCTGTCGGGATGTCCGATTCCTTTCCTTTCAACAAGTTCAACTTTTCTCAAAGGCGTCGGTATTTCGTTCAATCCTTCTACGTAGATGTTCTTGGTCATTTTAGATTCTCCGTTGATTTTAATGTGCTAGATACTAGGACTGCTTAATGATACATAAACTACACTGATGTAAATATTCATATATGAATTATTACTATACAGTTTTATGAAATTTCCACTAGCGTCCGACATAAGAAAGGTCAGAAAAACGCTGGATATTACTCAGGCACAGCTTGCCAGCGCTTCCGGCATCAGTCAAAGCACTATCGCTAAGATCGAGCGCAACAACATCTCCGCCAGTTATTCGACCATTGTAAAACTGTTCGAAACGCTTGAGGACATGTGTCACAACGATTCCAAGAACCTTACCGCCGCAGACGTCGCATCAAAGGGCGTCGTCACCATACAATGTACCGAAAAGGTAAGGTCCGCATCCGACCTCATGAGGACCACCGGGTTCTCACAACTTCCTGTTCTCAAAGGGGATGTTCCTGTCGGAAGCATCTCTGAACGCCGGATATTCGATCTGATACGCCAGGGGAAGACAATGGAAGAGCTCGGTGAGACAGGGATATCAAGGATCATGGATGATTCTTTTCCGACCGTGAGCGAAGGGACACCGATGACATCCATCACATCGATCATGAGCGGTTCCGATGCTGTACTTGTGACCAGAAAAGGAAAGATAATCGGAATGATCACTAACGCAGATATGCTGAAACTGATCGGATGATCCTACTCGTCTGCGGATCTGACACGTACTTCGCTGCGAGATATCGAAAGCATCATCATATCATGTGCCAGCGTTGTGTTCTCGAATATTGCGGATGCTTCTTTTTCCAGTTCTGAAAGATCGTCATATCTGTTGCTTACGTGAATGAGAACGAGTTTCCTGACATTGGAAGATAACGCAACTTTTGCAGCATCCGTTGCTGTTGAATGTAGATTTTCCCTTGCCAACTTCGCATCCTTTTCCGAATATGTTGATTCGTGGATCAGCACATCGGCGTTCATCGATACTTCGCTGATGCCCTCGCATGGTATCGTATCGCCTGTGTAGACAATGGAATGTCCCGGACGTGCAGCGCCTATTATCATATCCGGCGATACGTTCTTGACGGTCTCACCGTTCTGTATCTTCGAAAAATCGCTTGGTCTCAACCCGAGCGACAATGCTTTTTCCTTGTCGAACCTTCCCTGTACATCGTCTTGAATGAATTTGTATCCTAACGATTCAAGACCGTGCTCCGTCCTGAACGCCAATACTTTTCCGCCTTTCACTTCCACCGTGTCTTCAGGATTCATTTCGACCACTTCCAAGGGGAATTCCAATTCCTTCAGAGGATCCTCGTCCTTCTTGACGAACGATCTCTCACACGCGGCCAGCAGGAATTCGGTGGATCGTTCGATACCGGGAGGTCCGCATATCTTCAATGAACGCTTACGGCCAGACATCCCCATCGTTTGTAACAGCCCCGGCAATCCAAGGATATGATCACCATGGAAATGGGTTATGAATATCGACGAAACTTTCATGAATGAGAAAGGAGAGATCATGAACTGTTTCTGAGCACCTTCTCCGCAGTCAAATACCGTAATGTCAGAATCGTTACGAACGGCGACACACGGCAATGACCGTGTACGAGACGGGATGCTTGCTCCCGTGCCCAGAAACAGGATGTCAAGCATCAATACCCCAGATAATCCAGTTTTCTGTCCTTTTTGGTCTCTTTCTTGAACGTTTTGTAATGATCCTTGCACAAATGGGACGACTTAGCACTTTCGTTCTTTACCGTAAGCGAAGTTTCCCTTACCTTCTTGGTGTTGATGGACCTTTCAGCTTCCTTGGAACATCCTGTAACGTCGCATTCCTTTACGTCTGCCATGCTCTGCTTATTATCACTTTCGGATAATTACTTTGCTATGTCATTCTGAACTCAAAACAGACGTTTTTTATCCGAATACAGTGAAAAGGATGTTTTATTGGTGTAATGGACGAAGAACGAACACATGTTGGAATACAAACCTTAAATCCATGACCTCTGATACAGGGTCTGATGACTAAGGTGTCCCCATCAATACTTGCGGCCGATTTCTCCAAAATGGGAGAGGAGCTGAAGCACATCGAATCTGCCGGTGCGGACTGGGTGCATCTTGATGTGATGGATGGTGCATTCGTTCCGAACCTTACTTTCGGTCCGCCCATTGTCAAAGCAGTAAGACCATTATCGAAGATACCTTTCGATGTCCACCTGATGGTCAAGTATCCGGAGACGATGATCGATAACTTCATCGACGCAGGCGCAGATATGCTTACGATCCACGTAGAATCAAGCGGTAATGTAAAGAAGATGCTGGACCACATCAGAAGCCGCAATATCGTTCCCGGGATCTCCCTGAACCCAAAGACCCCGTTCTCGCGGATCAAGAAGTACCTTGATCATGCTGACCTCGTGTTAGTGATGTCAGTACAGCCGGGATTTGGCGGACAATCGTTCATTGAATCCGTGATCCCGAAGATAACGAAGATCAAAGAGTACGCCAAGGAAACGAAACACCCCATAACCGTGTCAGTGGACGGCGGCATAAACCGTGAAACGGGAAAAAGATGCGTTGACGCCGGTGCTGATGTCCTTGTTGCTGGAAGTTACCTTTTCAAGATGGAGAACATGTCTTCCGAGATAGAACTGTGGCAAAGTTTCAAGTCACCTTTCGAATGATTCCGCCACAATCAACCGATAAAGTTTAACTATACATTCAGGAATGCAGTAGTATGTTCAAATTAGACAAAACGGCGATTTGGGTCTTGATGGTCATCGTCTCCCTGGTCATTCTGGCCATAACTGCGCTTGCGGACGTTGACTCGCTGTTCGCGTACATCACACTCGCTGCGGTCATAGTGATAATGCTTTTTGGGACTGTTCTGATCGAAACCGAAGAACAACAGTGAGGCGCTTGCATGGGAGTTAATCTCTCCGGGCTCACCGATCCGCGCAACATCGAGCTTTCGGATCTCAGGGGAAAGACCATCGCAGTGGATGCTTTCAACACCATCTATCAATTCCTTTCCATCATTCGTCAACCGGACGGTACGCCGCTGACCGACAGTAAAGGGCGTGTGGCATCACATCTTTCTGGTCTTTTGTATCGGACCGCAAACCTTATCGAAGCCGGTATCGAGCCGTCATTCGTCTTTGACGGGAAACCTCATGCTCTCAAGTCAGATACGATCGCAGGAAGAAGGGAACGCAGGGAAAAAGCGGAAGGGGAATGGAAGAAGGCCGTTGAGGAAGGGGATATCAAAAAAGCATTCTCAAAGGCACAGCAGACGTCTAAGATGACCCCTGACATCATTGAGTCCTCCAGACAGTTATTAGGATATCTGGGTCTTCCTGTCATAGATGCTCCTATGGATGGTGAGGCGCAAGGCGCATACATGTGCATGAACAACGATGTTGACGCAGCAGCATCACAAGATTTTGATTCACTGCTGTTCGGAACTCCTTCCCTCGTGCGTAACGTAACGATCACGGGAAGAAGGAAGGTTCCGGGAAAGGACCTCTACCGTGACGTGAAGGTGGAACTGATAGATTCCAAGGAATTCCTTGGGTCCTTGGGGATAACAAGGGAACAGCTGGTCGACATGTGCATACTAATGGGAACGGATTTCAATCCCGGACTCCAGGGGATAGGTCCCAAAAAGGGGTTGAATCTCATCAAAAAACACGGAAGCATGGGATCTGTGTTATCGCACATCGGCCAGGAAATTGAAAATTATCAGGAGATCCGTGACATATTCCTGAACGGCGACCATTCTGATGAATACGATATAAGACCACAACCGATGGATGCGGAAGGTGTCAAGATACTGCTGTGCGATGAATACGAGTTCTCAGAGGATCGTGTATCATCAGCGATCGCAAGGATCGAGAATTCAAGGAAAGCGGAGATCGCAAGAAAGCGTCAAAGATCATTGGATGCATGGTTTTGACCATATTGTTTTTATTTAACTTGTCAATGACGGTGACGGCAGGATAAGATAACTCTTGCCAGGAAGGATTAGCGATGATAAAGCAGGTCCGCGCGAATTATGA
>JGI994J12354_10000289_pt1 | contig 49383 bp, 50 predicted proteins | sample IntmicLarv3ML3BL_FD_12354 | JGI IMG/M metagenome (IMG submission 12354) | reverse complement strand
TGCGCTTGCCGGAAATCAGCGCCCCGGAGTGCAAAGCCTGCCAGTGGCACTTTAATACGGCAGGGAGCGGAACGCACGGCTGGTCTGACAAAACGCGGGGAATAGAGGGCAAATACCATAGCTCACGTAGGCATAGTGTGACCTGTACCGCCTTTTACGGGTAGCGAACGTAGAGAGCGGACGGGCGTGGGCAGGTAACATTTTTTGCGGAGGCAATAAAAGATGGCGGGCAAAAAGGGCAGAAGTGGGCGTAAGCCATTCAGGCCAGACCTGAACGAGGTGAGAAAAATCAGCATTCTTCACCCAACGGACGAAGAGCTTGCGGCGTTCCTAGATTGTAGCGTGGATACCATAACCCGACTCAAGAAAGACCCCGCCTTTCTCGCTGCCTACGAGAAAGGGAAATCCGAAGGCAAGTTGTCTTTGCGACGGTCACAGATGAAGGCCGCTCTCGATGGCAATATCACCATGCAGATATGGATGGGCAAACAACTCCTTGGACAGTCGGACAAACAGGATATTAACGCCAATGTTAAACAGACCCCGAAAGTGGAGCTTGTGCTGAATGGAATTGCACCCGAAGCAAAGTGAGGCATTCATTTCGCCAGCTACGGAAATTCTGTATGGCGGTGCCGCAGGTGGTGGGAAATCTCATCTTCTGCGCACCGCCGCCGTTTTCTGGTGCGCTTCTATCGCGGGCTTGCAATGCTACCTGTTCCGGCGGCTGTCTGATGACCTTCGCAAAAACCACATGGAAGGGCCAAGCGGCTTTCCAGTGCTGTTGGCCGACCTCGTTGATGCTGGCCATGTGAAGGTCAACTATTCCAACGGCGAAATTACGTTCTGGAATGGTTCAAAAATCTTTCTTTGTCACTGCCAGTATGAGCAGAGTGCCTACAAGTACCAGGGAGCAGAAATTCACCTCCTCCTAATCGACGAACTAACCCATTTTACTAGATTTATTTATAATTATTTGCGCGGACGTGTTCGTCTAGCTGGCATTGCGGTTCCGGCTGAATACAAAGCTCGATTCCCTCGCATCATTTGCGGTTCTAACCCTGGCGGCATTGGACACAACTGGGTGAAGGCAGACTTTATTGACCGTGCGCCTCCGATGGCGATTCGGGAAATGTCGAAATCCGAAGGTGGCATGTTGCGTCAGTACATACCGGCTCGGCTGGACGACAACCCCACACTACGAGAGTTTGACCCCGACTATCTCTCCCGCCTTGAGGGTCTTGGCGACCCTGCCCTTGTCCGGGCCATGCGCGATGGTGATTGGGATATTGTTGCAGGTGGCGCATTTGACGATATATGGCGGCGAGAATCCCACGTAGTCAGCCCATTTTCAATTCCGTCAAGCTGGCGCATCGACCGCTCTTTTGACTGGGGGAGCAGCAAGCCTTTTGCCGTGGGCTGGTGGGCAGAAAGTGACGGCACAGAATGTACTGTGAACGGCGAAAGGCGATTCTACCCACGCGGCACCCTGTTTCTTGTCGCTGAATACTACGGCTGGAACGGAAACCCGGACGAAGGCTGTAAAATGCTGGCTGTTGAGGTGGCGAGGGAACTTCTTGCTATCGAAAAGCAAATTTTCAAGGGCCGCAAGGTGAACGATGGCCCGGCAGATTCGGCCATCTACGCTGTCGAGAACGGCAAGAGCATTGCTGATGATATGGCCCGTGCTGGTGTTCGCTGGACAGAAGCAGACAAACGGCCTGGCTCAAGAAAGACCGGGCTTGAAGCCCTTCGTAAACTCCTGAAGGCCAGCCTGCAAAAGCCGATGGAAGAGCCGGGCATGTTTGTGTTCGACACATGCTCTCACTTCATTCGCACGGTGCCTGTCTTGCCCCGTAATCAGAAGAATACTGATGACGTGGATACCAAGGCAGAAGACCATATTTACGACATGGCCCGCTACAGGGCTTTAACTCCAAAACGCTTTGTAATCGCCTAAGAGGTGCACAATGGCAAATGAAAACAACTTTGAACAACTCCACCCTCTGTACGAGGAATACTCCGATTCCTACAAACGTAATGCCGACCTTTACGATGGGGGGCAGGCCATAGAAAAGGCAGGAAATGGCGGGGCAAATCCCTACCTGCACCGGCACCGCTTCGAGAAAGACGAAGAATACGAAATCCGCCGTGACCGGGCATCGTACAAGAACTATGCGGCTCCAACGGTTGACCTGTTCGCCGCTTCCATCATGGACGGGGCAAAGCGTGAGGGCATTGAGGACATAGATAGCCTTGAGCCGCTATTGCGCGACTGCAACCGCGAAGGCAAGGCCTCTGAACTATTCTTTGGGCAAGTCTGCACCCGTGCTGCTGCTGAAGGGGCGCGGTTCGTTCTGGTGGATATGACAACCAGCGAAGAGGCCGCAAACACCCTTGCCGAAGCGAAGAGCCAGGGCCTTATGCCGTACTTTGTGGACGTTCCCGCGCTCAGCATGATTGCATGGGATTATGCGCCTGACGGCTCTCTTGACTATGTGGTTATTCGCGACGAGCGGCAAGAATCCTCTGGCCCGTTCACGGAATTTGAAACCGTGAAGGTGTTGACCGTCTGGACAAAGGTGGGGTGGCAACGCCTTGAAGCGAGGGACAAGGGCTCTTTTGAGGTGGTTGCCGATGGAGAGCATCACCTGGGCGAAGTTCCCATTGTGCCGTTCCTGTATGAAGAAACAAGCCCTATGACCGGGAAAAGCGTTATTGACGATGTGGCGAGCCTCATTCTCCGCATCTTCAACAACTCTTCCGAGCAGGATAAACAGCTTTTTGATACGGCATTTCCCCTGCTTGCTGCCTTTGGCCTCAAAGACGAGGAAGAGCACGGAAAGCTGATGCGCTCCACAAGTCTCCTGTGGGCCTTCTCCGACCCTACGGCCCGACTTGAGTTTGTCGAGCCATCCGGCCAGTCCTTCGCTGCTCGCCGTCAGCAGATTTTGGACGACATTGAATCCCTCCGTGAAATCAGTTTACGCCAGACGCGCAAGCAGACCGCACAGGCTGAAACCTACGATAGCAAGCGGCTGGACACGGTACAAATCAAGTCACAACTTGCACAGTTCGCCGTGAACGCCTCTGCCTGTGAGCGCAAATGCTGGGAACTTGCGGCAAAGTGGCTGAATCTTGGCGACACGGCACTCGATAACGTCGTCATTGCCTACAACGAAGAATTTGACCCCGAAGCCACACAGAACGAACTGTTCAAACGCTACATGGAACTGCGTTCCTTGTCAGAGCCTGGCATCAGCCTTGAATCCATCTACGAGATCCTCGGCCTTGATGCGCAGGAAGAAAAGGCGAAGCTGGAAAACGAACAGCGTTCCGGCACAGACGGCACAGGCCCGACAAACCTGGGGCAGTCTCTCGCCGATGCGCTGGCCAGAGGACAAGGGAATCGAAGTGAAGGGCGTTGACGTGCGTTGTTGTGCCGATTGCTGGTATTTTGGAAGGAAGCGCAATGGCTCCACATTCTGCCATTTTACGGGCGAGAGCGTTGGGGCCAATGGCAAGCCCGGTGACTGTACCGGGTTCCATGTGGGCAAGTGGGAAGAGATGTGGAGAATAGCTGAATGAGCAACACCCTCCAATCCGAACTCGACCTCTACCTGCTCATCCGCAATGTCCGATGGCAGTATGAGCTTGACGATGCAAATAGCGTTGTAGCCGAGCGCGTCCGGGTGTTGCTGGAAGAGTTGCACAAGGTGCTTTCCGGCCATTTAGGGCAATACTCTCCGAGCGACCTCACAGCGCAGCGAATAGACAAAATATTGGCCGAAATAAGGGAACACTCAGAGGCAGTAGCCAATCAGTTGACCAACCTTATCACCCTCGCTGGAGGCATGGTAGGCACTGCATCCCTGACAGAGCACTACAATACGCTGTCGCTGGACGGGGCTGCCGAAGAGGTTGAATCCCCTGGAGCCATAAGCGCGGCAGAGTTCGGATTATTGCTGGCATCAGCCTATGTGGGCGGGAAAATCCTTCGCGAGTGGGTTAAATCGGCCCTTGACGTAGGTGTAGAGCAGAGATTGCGCGAGGCTGTAGAGTCTGGACTGTTTCAGAGCGAAGAGAGCCGGACGGCCATATACCGGGTTGTGCGTGAGGGTACGAATATCAGCATTCAAGGCGTGTCGGAGTTGGCTCAAAGCTATCTGCACACATCCAGCGAACAGGCGCGGGAAGTTGTCATTCAGGCCAACAGTGGCCTTGTGAAGCAGGTGCAATGGAGTGCCATACTAGAGCCGGGCAACAAGCAGACAGGAAGGGGAACCTGTTTGCGATGCGCCGCGCTGGACGGCCAACGGTGGACGCTGGCAGAGGAAAGGCCACCATGTCCATTGCACGTAAAGTGTCGATGCTTCTGGCTCCCGGTACTCGACTGGGCCGCGCTCGGACTGCCAGAAATGGACATGAGCCGCATAATCCGCGAATACACGAACTGGTATAACGAACCGAACGACTACGGCGGCAACCGGATGGTCATAGAGATTGCCAAGCATGAGGGGGATTATGCAAGCTGGCTGGCGAAACAAGATGACTTTTTCAAAATCAACGCCATGGGGCCGAAGCGGTTTGAACTGTATCAGCAAGGGGCGACTTTGGGCGATTTCGTAAACCGAAAAACAGGAGAGTTGTTCACACTCAAGGAATTGGAGGCGAGTGATGGCAGACGAAGATAAAAGCATTCTTGACGGCGTGGACTGGTCACAACAGTTTGGTGCCGAATGCCCGGCCTGTGGTTATTACACCCGCAAGGCGTACAGCCATTTGCCCTGGCGTGATGGTATCAAAACCCGGTATCACCGTTGCCCGCATTGCAATTACAATTTCAAGAGCATTACCGTCGATTTTGTTTCCCGTGCGAAGAAACCCCACTCGGAGCATTTGCGATACCTGCGAGATTACCGTGGGCAGGGGTTCGCTAATCCTCTGTAGTGTCCAGTTGCTCGTGATTAACGCCAAAAGCTTTGGCAATCTTCTTGAGTGAGGATAGTCGAGTGGTTGTTTTTCCGCTTTCCATTCGGGCGTAAACAGGTTGTGTTACCCCCATACGTTTTGCCACTTCTTCTTGAGTAAGATTCAGATATTCACGCCATGCACGAATAAGGCTCATTCTACCTCTCACCATGGCAGACACCACCTCATGCGGGATGGTGTTTTTTTCGTTCACGACAGCCTCATATTCTTCATCACTTAGAATGTCTTCCCCAGCCTGGTCGGCCACCCAATCAAGAAACTGCTGGTAGTCGTCATACGGGATAATAGCGGCAACGGGTATGCCATCATATTTTATGATTTGGTGCTTAGTATGTTCTATCATCGCGCTTTTTCACCTCATTTATTCTGAAAACTCTAATTTCGCCATCTGGCAGAACGATAAACAGCACACGGTAACGCCCAACACGCAAGCGATAGTCACTGCGATTGACCATACTTTTTACGTTCCGGCTCGCAGGCCATTCGATAGCCATAGCGTCAACGGCATCGTTGATACTGTCTTGTATTGCAATCGGCAACTTTACAAGCTGCTTGAGTGCTTTCGGCGTCCAGTCAATCTTGCTCATGTCTTTTTATAGCTTTTTATGCTCTTTGTGTCAACGATTTTTCCTGACCTCTTTACCCTCACACGGTAACGACTTTCTTGCACTCCCTCTTTTCCATTGTAGAATTGCCTGCAAAACCAAGTCGGCAATCCTGCCGGAGAACCATAGACAGGGAGAAATTCCATGCCATTCAAACTTTTTCTTGATGCTGACGGCAAGCCGAAACTTGACGAGAAGGGCCGCGCCTACTTCATTCAGGACGGGGCAACCGAGCCGACTGTCCTCGATGTCAATGAAATGATTGATACCAACCGAGCCAAGCACGGAACCGCCGAAGCTGCCAAAAGGGAACTTGCCGAGGCTATCGCCAAGCTCAATGCCTTTGATGGTATCGTGCCCGAAGAAGCCAAAAAAGCCCTTGAACTGGTCAAGACCATTGACGAAGGCAAGATGGTTGAGGCTGGCAAACTGGACGAGTTGAAGCGCAAGTATGCCGAAGAAGCATCGCAGAAGGTCAGCAGCCTTGAAAAAGCCCTTGAAGAAGCAAAAGCCTCCGGCGCAAGGTCTGTGGCCGAAAAAGAAGGAATGATTCACAGCTTGCTTGTGGAAAATGCCTTTTCTGCATCGGTATTTTTGCGTGAAAAAACGGTGCTGCCCCCCGAGTTTGCCTATGCCAGCATGGGGAAAAACTTCGCTGTCGAGTACCATGACGGCAAGCCCGTTGTCATTGCCAAGGACGGGCAAGGCAACCCGATTTTCAGCCCGGCGAACCCCTCGGCCTATGCCAGCCCGGAAGAAGCGATCAAAATTCTTATCGAACAGCATCCTCAGCGGGAATCGCTGATAAAAAACCCTGCCCCGAATGGGGGCAGCGGTTCCCAACCGGGCAGCCGAACCTCGTTCGGAACCCCGAAAAGTCTTGCCGACTGCAAAACAGAGGCGGACAAGGTTGCATATTTAAAAGCAAAATCCGCGTAAAATAGCGGTAAAGAGAGGATATTATGGCCTTTGATTTGGTTGTTTTTAACAGACATGTTTATCTTGTTACCACGGAAACGCTCGCCCAGCAGATTCAGCTTTTTAACGCGGCCTCTGCTGGTGCCATTACCCTTGTTGCCACCTCGGAAAACGTGGGCGACTTCGTTATGCGGGCGTCCTTCAAGGCCATTGCTGGCTTGGTTCGCCGCCGCGATGTCTACAATGGAAGCAACGCGGTGACCGAAGCGAGGTTGAAACACCTTCAGAACAATAGCGTCAAAGTATCGAGCGGTACGCCGCCTATCGTTTGGGAAGCAGCCCAATATACTTGGGTTCAGCAAAATCCCGAGATTGCCGCTGTTGTCATTGGCGAGCAGCTTGCTATCGCTATGCTTGGCGACATGCTGAACGTGGCAATTTCCGGTGGAGTCGCAGCCGTTTCCGGTGTAGCAGCCCTGAACCATGCTGCCGCCTCTACTCTCTCCTTTAACGACCTTGTGCAGGGAGCGGGTAAATTCGGTGACCGCCAGGGCAGCCTTGCCGCTTGGGTGCTGCATTCAAAAAGTATGACCGACCTGTTCGGAAATGCTGTGAACAACAACGAGCGGCTGTTTACTTACGAAACCGTAAACGTCATTCAAGACCCCTTTGGGCGTCGCTTTGTGATGACGGACTCGGATTCGCTGGTAGACACCTCCAGCGGCACCAAATACCGCACTCTCGGTCTTGTTTCCGGGGCTGTGATGGTGGAGCAGAACAACGACTTTGATGCAAACCTTGTGCGCGAAAACCGAAAGGAAAACATTCAGAGCGTTTACCAGGCCGAATGGAGCTACAACCTTGGCCTGCATGGCTATTCCTGGGATATTGCGGCTGGTGGAAAGGCACCGACAAATGCTGCCATTGCTACCGCTGCCAACTGGGATAGCACTGCCACTTCCGTCAAGGACACCGCTGGCGTTCTTATCACCAGTGATTAACGGAGCGGGCCATGAAGAAGATTCTGTACTTCGTTCATGGTGGGCTGGCCTCTTCTGAACAAAAGGAAGAGGCCTTGGCACTTGGTGCGGTGTTTCGTAACGCGAGCATCACCAGTAACGATTTCATCGAGCGTTGTGACGCTGTTGCGGGGGATGTTCCTGAAAGGTATCAACACTTCCCTCGTTCGGGTGAAATTCTGGCAGAGCCTACGGGAAAGCCTTTGTCTGACATGACCAACAAGGAACTTGACGCCAAGGCAGAGGCTCTCGACATCAAGTTTCCTTCCAGGGTGAATGCCAAGGCCGGAAAGGTTGCCTTTATCACTGAATACCTCGCATCATCGGGACAGTCTGATGCCTGACTTCTGCGACCTTGCAAGTGAAACAGAGGCCCAACACCTGGCTGCAGCCCTGTCTGGAGCAACCGCTCTGGCAGGGCGTGGCCCTATCTGGCAGGGTGGGAAGGCGTATTGCCGGGCCTGTGGTGAAGAAATTGCCGAGGCGAGGGTGAAGGCTGTGCCGAAAGCGGAATTGTGCATTGATTGCGCGAGGGGGATGGAAGAATGAGCATTGAGCTTGTGGTTGAAGATGGCACGATGCCCGAAGGCGCGAATACCTACGCCTCACTGGACACAATAACCGCCTACCTTGCGCCCCGTGGAGCAAAAGAATGGGCAGACCTGTCGGATGATGACAAGGCTGTTTTTGCTATCCAGGCCACGGATTTCCTTAACGGCCTGCCATATAGAGGTGTTCCGGTTGCCAGTGGACGCATCATGGCATGGCCTCAAAAGGGCCAGAGGTACGCAGATGGAACGGCTGTCCCTGAAAATGTTGTACCTGTGCAGGTGGTGTACGCCCTGTGCGAACTATGCGCCTTCGCTGCCGATGGGCGGTTCACTTTCAGGACAACCAGAGAAGAGGCTGTAGGTGCGCTTACTTCGCAGAACGTGAACGGGGTGGCATCAAGCTTCGCCGTGCCGGATTCGGACGTTTACAAGGGCGTTACGGGCTTTTCCTCGGTGGACAAGCTACTTGACCCGTTCTTGAAGAAGGGGGGAGGCGTTCGGGTAGTGGAAATGGGGAGGGGGTAACCTCCTCAAGGCTATTAAGGAGCTAAAGAAAACACGGTATGTGCGTTTACCACATGGTTGAACGATTTCTTATGTCGGGATCAACTGTCTCGATCATGCGGGAATTCCGATTTTGCTGCTCGGTCTGGTAGAATTGATTGCAGGCGCGGCACGTCCACCCGTGAGATTGTTCGGTCACCCTGACTTGTTTTTTGTCTGCGTCTGCGCACCGCTGGCAGTAATAATCTCTCTTTCCCCCGTTCTCAACGAAGTAAAGGCCAGAGGCTTTATCGTAGGACATTTGTTGTAATTCAAGTCTGGCCTCAAGTTGGCGAACCTTTTCATTGAGACTGTCTACTTCCTTGTAGAGTTCGATTTCTGTTTGATACGCCGTGAGCACTTGACCCCGAAGGTCGTCAAATTTTTGTATCAAGACAGGGTCATAGTTGCCCGTTTGCCGTAAAAGAGCGGCCAGGTCTTTAACCAAATCAACGGCGGCTTTTGTTTCCGAAAAAATCATATTTTTACCCCTTTATAAATCCAATCCCAGCATGATACCCCGGTGCAAGCACAAGCTCCGGGCCTTTCCACGGCCAAGGGGCGACTATGCCCTTAACTGGCACAGGCTCCACCTCTCGCGGGTTTTCCAGAATCCACGCCCACCCGGTAGGCGGGCCGTAGATATACTCAAGGTAATCCAGACAACAGGCGGCTGCAAGGTCTGCCTTGGTAAACGGCCTACAATCAACCACGGTCACAATACATATTGCAGCCCCTGTGGGCAATGGCTGGCCTGTGGGGGTTTTGGGTTTCGGGCTTGCACTGGCACATATAATCAGGTCGCCCCGGTACTTAAACGGCTTGCTACGCCACTCAATTGTTTTTTTGCCGATTGCGATTTGACTCGCGAAGGGCTGTTTGACCGATAAGGCATATAACATTGGTGGTATCTCCTTCCGGGCTTGCTGCCTCGTTGCCTGCCACGCCATTGTAACGCGGCAGGTGCGAGAAAGAAAGCATATTAAGCCTTGTCCGCCAGCCAGTTATCGCGATTTGTCCTTGCGCTGTCCAAGTCGGGCGCAACGCAAGAAAACAAGGTGCCGTCTGTGTGCCTGTAGTCGTACTGGCAAAGCTTTTGCGCTGGCTTACCGGGCCGCTTCGGGGCCTTGAAGTATTCGTATTGTTCCTGGCCGGGGGTTGTGGTCGTAGATATGCCGTTTTCTGTTATTGCCATGATATTTATCTCCTTGATTTTTGTTGTTTCAAGGGCTAGGCTTAGATTCTCACGTCGGGGGCCTAGCCCTTCGATTTTACCCGGTGGCAGTTTCGGCTGTTGCCGGGTTTTTATCTGCAAATGTCGCCGTCGTCGTCGACAATCTCAACGCTGATGCTTGCTCTGTCACCGTCATTGCGGTAGCCGCGTATATCCTTCGCGGCCTTCTTTTCGGCCTTTTCCAGCATGGCGACCTTTGTTCCGCCCCGCTTGGTTTCCGGCCACCACTTTTGGGTTCCGTTATCAGTAAAAAAGCGGTTCTGGTAGGCCAAAAGCCCCTCGGCTGTGCCGACCAAGTAAATGCCCTCATTCCCGAAGCCGCGTGGGCTGTGCCAGATGATGTGGTACGTTGCCTGTGTCATGGTGATTCCCCTTTTGGTTTTCTTTGGGCTGTATTGCCCTGTTGTTGATAGCAATATAATATTTTAAAATACGATTGTCAATACGGTAGGCAAAAATAATTATCAAATAAAAAAGGCGCATTACGCGCCTTGTCAAAAGTTTTTTTAACAACAAAAATATTATATGGTCTTTTTTGGCCGCCCTGGCTTCCGGCCTGTTGGCTGGTATGCTGGCCTTTTGCGCTTTAACCCCGCGCCTGTGGTTACATGCCCGCCCGACTTGGTGCCGCGCACTATGCCCTGTTCGGCGTCCAGTTTTTTACGCTCTTCAATCCACGCAGTTGGCAACATCCATATACGACCACTTTTGTACGCGCCAGGTATCTTGCCAGCTGCGCACAGCGTTGTAATGTAGTTCCCCTGGGCATAGCCAAGGGCAAGAGCAGCTTCGGCGGCTGTTACATATGGGCGGTTTTCGGAGGTGCTCATGGGAGTAAATATAGAACATGAAAATATGATTGTCAAGAATGGATTTCCCTGACGTCGGGCTATTGTGTTTCAGGCACAGCCCTATCATGACCTCTCAATGTTCCATACTTGACCGAACCAATCTCCCTCATTTCGTCGAAAATCTCCGGAAGAGATAGCTCCTGCCTTCCGTCATTCGTGAGGCGATAAAAAACGTACTCCGCGAGTGCGTCTTCTGTAAGGTCAAGGTCTTCAGTAATAACGGTTTCGTGGCTACCGACTATCCCGTCTTGCCAGAGCAGGCGGTAGGCGTAGTGGACGTGGGGCACTGCATTCACATGGCCTTGGCTGGCAACGTATTTCACAATCTGAACTTTCATTGTTCCCTCGCTCGTCGTTTTTGTATGCCACCCTATTACTAGAAACGCGCAGAAAGGAAAGTAAAGCCCCCGGTTGCGGGCCGGGGGCGGGGGCGGCTGTTGTCTTATTCTTTCGACTTTTCAGGTCGTCTGGCCTGCGTGTCTTTGAGCATCTTAACAATCTCCCCAGCCACTTCCTCGAAGACGTATTTCCAAGCACCGACAGTGTAAAGCCCTCCAGCAGCAATACTTCTCCGCACAGGGAGCGTTGCTAGCGGCTTGCCTGTTTCCACGTCAACAACAGTGCAAGTTACCCCCAACACCGTACCCCCTGCACCAGGAAGCATCCAACGCGCAAAGGCATTCCCTGGCGCGTACTCGGTAATTGTTGTTTTTAATGTATACTTCCCCGGTGAAGCGGAAATGCCCGAGTTATTCAATGCCGTCTGTAAAGCAAGGCCCATTGCGGCGGCAAGGTCAATTTTTTCAGCGTTGTCGCCGAATTTGTAGCCAGACGCGTCTGTCGTTTCGCCAACATCAAAGGGGCCAACAGGTGATACTGTTTCGGCACCAGGGAGAGCAGTATATGCAGATTTCGTTGAGCACCCCGCCATCCCGACCATTGCCACCGCCAACACCACAAGAACTAGTTTTTTCATATGAGCCTCCGTTCTCTTTCCCTACTCCAAGTTGGGGGCGAAGGGCAATCACTTTTGAGAAAAGGTGAAACAAAAAAATAACCCCGGTGTAAAGTAGGGCTTTCCATTTTGCGCCTTGTTACCCTCACACGGTAACGACCCTATTGCCCTTCTTTTGAAAATCCGCTGATTATGGGCGGAAAAAGAAGGTGCCGCCATGCGTCTAGCCCCAATCCACAAAAGCGCACTGCCCCATACCATGACCGTGTTTAACGAGATTGGTAAGGGGCAACAGCTTATGGCCGTGGTAGTTCGCCGCGTCAACTATGCGGACTCCAACAGCTACAATTTCAAAACGGCAGGCGTGAACACAGCAAACGCTTTCCGTGTTGTGATTGATTGCGTCAATTCCGATTTTGGCGGGCGTGAGTTTGTGCCCTTACTGGACTGGAAGCGGCTGACTGAAGCCGAGCAGCAAGACGGCACGCGGTTCACCCTCTACCGCGATATGTGGCTGTTCCGGGGTGAGCATGGGCAGTACCCCGCGGGCGCCATCGTGCCGAAAGCCGACATGGTTGCGTCCAAGTTTGAAGCCCTGGGCATCCGACTGCACAGGACAAATCTCTTTGACATGGCCGGGCTGGACAGGCCGCACAATATCCAGCTTGCGGGACAGTAATGCTACGGCTTTCCATTGATATGCAGCCAGACCCGGAGGCCAGCATTCAGGAACTGCAAAGGCGGCTGAACGCTGCCCAAACATGGATGACAGAGGAATGCAAGAAGGGTGCAGACTTCTTCACGCCTGAAGACACGGGCGATTTGAAGAATGTTGTTGAGTACACGACCGATGAACAAGGCGCAAAAGACGGATGGACGTACAAAGCAAAATCAGACTCATCTGCGTTTTTTTACGCCCGCCGCCAGTGGTGGGGGCTTACCGATGACGGAAGGCCATTCGTCTACAACGCTCCGAGAGCGAACAGAGTAGGGTCAAATCCAGAGGCCCGGTCACGGTGGACAGAACACGCCGCCGCCCACATCCGCGAGCAAATTATCGCAGGCGTGAAAAGGATTCTGGAAGGCAAAGCATGAACACCGAAGCAATCTACACAGCCCTCAAGGACTATGTCGAGTTGGGCATAAACGAGACCGCAGGCGTACCTGATACCGCGCTGAAAGTGGAAATGGCAGACGGCACCTATGGCGAAGACTGGACAGGCATACGCATGTCCAAACTGCCAACAGGGGCAACGCCTATCAAGCGGTTCATCGATGGTAGTGCAGACGTGGCCCTGACTTACCAGCTTATTTCCAAGCAGGAAAACGACAATACCGAACCCGGCGCAATCGCCTACTCAACCTACCTTGAGCAACTCGCATGGAAACTGCGAGAGATGTTCCAGGACAGGGTTAAGCCCAATCTTCCAGACGGCGCAGAATTGAGGGGCGTTGGTGCCGTGCAACAATCAACAATGAGCTTCGCAAGCAACCGCTACACGGGCTACCTGCTCGACCTGCGCTTTGTCCTGCGAATCAGGAGGTATTAACCATGGCTTTTGACCTTAACAAGGCTTTTGTCGATCCGGACTTCGACCGCAGTGAGATGCGGGTTTACATCAGCCACCCCAAAATGCCCGGCACAGGTGCCACGGCCTACTACATCGGCAACGGCATCGAGACGATGGAATACGCCATTGCCACCGAATCCACCGAAAAGGCCACCATTGCCCAGCGGCTGCCCACCATCACCAACAAGGACGGCGGGCTGACCATTCCGGCGGCTTTTGAGCTTACCAAGAACCAGCCTGCCTATGACGCCATTGTAGCGGCTGGCCTGCTCGGAAAGGTCAATGAAGAGTTTGTCCTCTTGGCTGTCTATGGAAACATCGGCGTAAAACAGGCCGGGGCACTTGTGGACGATGCGCCCTTTGCTCAAAAGGCCAAGGCGAAAGTGACTGTGAGCGCCATTGGCGGAGCAGGTACGGAAAAAATCACCGTCACCTCTGAAATCAAGACATCTGGCGACATCGAGCGTGGTTACATCAAGCTGGAAGACGGCGGCACCGTGAACTATGACCCGGACGATGAAACATGGGTATTGAGCGCATTCGTGGCCGTTCCCACTCTCGACATTGGCGACCTGGTTCTTGGCGCGGCGGCTGCGGATTAAACGACAACGCCCCGGTTTGCGCCGGGGCTTGGTTCTTTGACAATCGAATAGGGAGTGAAAGGAAAGCAAAGCCCCCGGTTGCGGGCCGGGGGCGGGGGGTTATAAAAGCTTTGGCTCTTGTACTACTCTAATGATTTTTATCACCTTAACAATAGCCATTTCGTTCTTTATAACCTCGCCAGCCTTGTCATATGTAACAGACTCACGAGCCTTCACTCGTAAGGCATCCCCTGGGCGAATATCGATTTTGGCGGCGCGATAGTCTGACAGCCAGCCCTCGTCTTCAATTTTTGCAGACACTGATTTTTTCTCATGGCGAAACTCCCATTTCGTTTCGCCAAGAAAATCCGGGCGTCGCACCACAAGGATAATTTCGATTTCGTTTTCGATTTCATTTTCTGTGAAAAGTTCGGTTATTGACTCTTGCGTAATTATAATCCCTGAATATATCTGCGCTTGTCCGTCATCCGAAATAAATGTAATTCTGTCAGATGCTTCAAGGTCATAGATGGCATCGTTGATTTTTTTTATTTCTTTTGCAAGGTCTACGGGCTTAATGGCCGTATAAGAAGGCATCTGCTTTACGTCCGTCTCTTGCGCTAGTGTGTGTAGTTCCACTGAAAGTATTTCTAGTTGGTGGCGGCTTGGTAACTGCGGGCTAGCATTCATCGCTGCCAAAAGCTTGTGTTTCCCTTTGACGAGGTATCGCCCAACGGCTTTTTTCCAATTTAAATTGCGAAGATCATTATCAGAAATAGACTCAAGGCATTGTTTCATCCACAACTTGAGGGAGCCTATTTCAATTTCCTCAAGAACAAAAATTGGGCGGATATTGGTGTCTACAGAAGACAAAAGAAGGCTGTCAACCACTTGAAGAGATTCAATAAATAGTCCGGCAGACTTGAGAAGCCTGTGGGGGTTTTGCGTGTTTGGCGTAAACTCTATGTGAATACAAAAATCTGGGGTATTTTCTTCTCCCATGACTTTGAGCTTTTCTTCTGCCGTCATAACAAAAACCTCCCCCTCATTGCCTAAAATATGAGGCACTCGACAGGTTGAAAATACACTTTCTTCCGCAACCTATAAAGCGCAAAATGGCATTATTTTGTGTCAAAATTGACACTGACTCCTGGCGGCCATCAGCACGCAGGGGCGCCACTGTTGCAGAGCACATCTTTAGTTACTATATCAATAGGATACAATAAAATCGCACCATCTTACAGGGCGGGCCTAGAAAACTTGTTTTTGCATATAACGCTCTGTTTTTATTTCACTACAGTATGGGCCTGCCATACAACAGGGGCGCACGCCAAAATAAAGCCCCCACCTCTCGGCAGGGGCCATCGGTCTTACAGCACCCTGTTCAGGCAGCACATTGCCTTGGCGTGTTCCTCCATGGCGTCAATCGCCGTGTTGATACTCTGCCATTGCTTGTCCAGCGTGACGAACATGCGGGAAGCGATATTCCGCTTGTCGTCCGGCACCATGAGAACGCGAGCATACACCCCGTGCATGAAACGGTTGGTCTTGAGCTTCACGTCTTTGGCGGCGTCTTTCAGTTCAAGGAACCGTTCTTCCATCTGGTCTTCCATGAGAACGACGGGCGGTTGGCCCTTGGATGGAACAATCTGCCCGGCCTTGAGGAACCCCGAGATAGCCATTCTGGCGTCTTTGAGGTTGATTTTCCCGTCAACGATTTCTTCCAGCTTCTTGTGAATGAGGTAGTCCATTGCCTCCCTTGAAAGGGTGACGTTGGACTCCGGCAGAGCCTTGGGCACTTCGTCAATCTTCCCCTGCACGAAGGCGAGAGCGTCCGGTATCCATTCAGCGGGCAGGTCGTCGAGCCGGGTAAGCTGGAAATGCGCCTTCACTTGGGGCCAGCAGGTGTCAATGTGTACGCCTGCGGTGCGGCTCCATGCGAAGACGAGAGAACGAAGGGGCTTGCGGTCGTCGGCGGTTGAGGGGGTGAGGGGAATGGATACGGGTTCGCCGTGGGTGCCGTTCAAAAGGGCCGCTTCCATCTCGTTGAACCGGGTGATGTAGGCTTCCTTCCGGGCCATTGCCTCTTTCCCGGTATACCCCATCACAACAATAGTGAATCCGTCCTTTGACAGTTCACACATGGGAAGGGAGCGACCTGTTTCATCGATGTATTCACTGAACTCAAAATTGAGTTGAGAAAAAGTTTCGGACACTTCGGATGCAACGCGGCGAATATCACGAATGACATTGGCGTGGCGTTTGCCAAAATGGTCGGCTACTGCGATGGAAGAAACAACGGGTCGTCCTTGAGACACGGAAAGCGAGGGGGAAAAAACTAATTCTGTCATGATACACTCCTAGAGAACTTTTCAAGGTTCACACAGGCATCTTCCCCAATAGAAAATGCCGGGTGTTGAAAACGGCTCTAGGAACCGCCAAAGGCTTTTAGGCTTGCGCCTTGAACATAGCCCTCGCACCCGGCAAAATATGAACTGCATTATAGCCCAGAACAGGGCATAAAAAAAGGCCATATCTTACGGGTGGCGTGACCGCCTAGATGGTGTTTTCAAGCACCGTTAAGGAAGACAACGCCATAAAATGTGGTGAATGTCAAGGTTATTTACGTTTGTTCTTCTGGTAAGGGTCAACCGTTCCATCCTTGCCAGTATACGGGTTGGTGTTCCCTTTGGTTGACCAGTTGTCGGACTTCCTCGAGTTCGGCGCTGTGCGCTTATGCGGCTGAACATATGTTCCGTCTTTTTTTCTATAACCCTTCACAGATGTTGAGGCGGCAAAAGCGACAGGTGCGGCAAGAGTGAGAGCAATGATAAAAACAAGGATTTTCTTAAGCACGGGCAAACCTCACTTTTAGTCAGTGTCAAGTCGTTAAAAAACAATCAACAACAGGCAGAAGGACAGAACAGCCAGAACAGGGAGTAAGCACCCTGCCATTTTCCCCACTTTACGTTGACGCCCTGATTTTGAGAGGGGAACCCCTATTTTTCTGGATAATTTTGCCTGGGCTTGAGACAGGCCCACAGCCCGCTTCCAAGAAAAAGAAAGGCCTGGGATAAGTTTTTTCTTTGCCATGAGGACTCCTTTATTCATTGGCTACAACAGGAATAGCTATTTGAATGGGAAAGACTTGATAATCTCGCCTGTTTCGTCATGAATTGCATGAAAATTTTTAACCTTTGCGTAAATAGTTCGCTTCGCACCTCTAATTTCATAGGGAAAGCTCAAGGTGGGTTCTTTATCGTGGTATGAAGAATCCTCGTGAGTGAATCCTTCTCCCTTACCCTTCATACTAGGGATGAATTCCCCTACAAGTTTGAGGTGAGGCTTAAGCTCTTTTGCTTTTTCTGGAGGGTAATTAACAAACAAAAGGAAATCATACTCTTTTGTAAATTTCGACTTGCGGTCAATATTTACAACTACGATTTCAAAGGTATTGCGAGAGAATTTTGAGATCTCTTTTTTTACACCAAAAGCATTTGACGCTTCGTAATCGCCTAGACGCTTCTCTATTTCGTGCAAAGTTATTTGAAGAGGGCTATCGGAAAATACAATCCCACGCACATTAAACAAGAATTTCTCGGCATCAATGTCATATTCCAAACGGACGGGCACTTCCATAAAAAACATCTCTTCGTGTTTCTTGCTTAAAGCCGCTATCCGTTTTTCAAAGTCTGCCTTTTTTTCAAACTCTCCCCGCTTTATTTCGTCATGAATTTTTTCATATTTATAGTAGATGTCCGAAATTGCAGAAGAAGGAAGGACTGTTTTTAGGTCTATTTTCTTAGCGTCTGTCGCCGCCATTGGTTGTCCGGGGAATGACACCAGCCACACCGCCAACACTGCCAACACCATCAAAAATAGCTTTTTCATGTTCTCTCCCTTGGGTTGCCCAAAGGAATACCCATTTTTTTAACCTTTAATCAAGTTCAATCTTGTCAGGAGTTATCATGGACAGCACCATTTCAGTGAAAGGCAAAGTCTACACCATCACCGGAAAGCCCGAAGAAATGCCCGCCGATCTCTTTTTCCGGGCCTTGCACATTGCCAAGGCAGCGGAACGAACAAGCGGGAACGAAGAGGCCACCAAGGCCTTTCTGACAGAGCAGTTCACCGAGATCATGGCCGTGTCCGAACAGATGGTCTATTTCGCCCTCGGCAAGGAACAGGCAGAAGGGGTCAAAGCCTCTACCTCGGTGGTGGAATTCCGCGACCTGTCTTTTGAAATCATGGGCAAGTTCCCGAATATCTCCTTATGATTGTGCATCGCGGGTTGCCGTCAACTCTCAGTGCTGGCGGCGTAAAGGTGACTGTACGCACTGGCGCGGCCTTGTGGGTGTGGCTTTCTTCTCGCATGGCAGAGGTCGACGAAAAGAGGGCAACGGACATACTGGCGCAAGGTATCGGCAAGTTGGCAAGGGAAGGCCGGGAAATACCCTTATATGCCTTGTCGTCAGATGAAGCCAAGGCAGTATTCAAGGCTCTTGTTTGGTTCATGCGCGGCGGGGAAGTCGAGTCTCAGCCCCTCTCAAAGCCCGCAAAAGAACGCCTACTTGACTACGAGAAAGACTTTGACGCTATCTACGCTGCTTTCCTTCACTCCTACGACGTTGACCTCATGGAAGAGCCCAACGGCAAGCCGCTTGTCCAGACTATGCACTGGTGGCGGTTCATGGCCCTGGTGAACAACCTTCCGGCAGGGTCAACGCTGGTCGATTATTACATGCACTACAGGGGCGTGGACGTGTCCAAGTTGCCGCGCAAGACGGAAGCGGACAAGAAATATGTGCGACAGGTGATTGAAATCAAGAAACAAGTGGCCCTAGACGGCAAGCGGGCTGTGAAAACTGCACCGAAAGAGCCTGCATTCGCCAAAAGGGCGCGGGAATTAAGGAAGGGGAAAGAAAATGTCGCAAGAAACGATGTTCACGATAAAGACCAAGCTTGACGCTTCGGGCTTCAAAGACCTTGAGGCCAATGCTGGGAAAAGCCTTGATACGCTTTCTCGCGAGTTTGACGAGTTCAACCGGAAAACAAAGGTTGCGCCCAATGCGGACGACCTCAAAAAGAGCCTTGAGGAAGCGAAGAAACTCCTTGATGCACTGACCGCCAAGAAGCAAATCGTCATCGAGAAGCCCAAGACCAAAGAGGTCACAAAAGAGCTTGCAAAGCTGGAAGAAATGCTTCGCCAAGTTGCCAGACGCCATGAAATATTGGTCGGGCTTGACGAAAGTGCCATGAAAGAGGCGAAAGAGGACATTGACGACCTCAAAGACAGCCTTGAAGACCTGAAAGACAGTGGCGGCGAAATCGATGTTGAGGTCAATGCCGAACAGGTAGAAGAGGCCGCAGAAACCGCAGACGAGTTGAAGAAAAACCTTGATGAGGCCAGCGAAAAGCGAGGATTGGATATTGACGTTTCCGACCTTGATGCGGCGGCGTTTAAGTCGAAAGAGCTTGCCGATGCAATGGACGGAGTAGCGAACGGGGCAACAAAACTGGCGGCGAAATCCCTTGGCGTATCTCAAAGTGCCGCGCAAGGGATAACAACAGTCATTCAGCGCATGACAGGCTTGTCCGCTGTTCTGGCAGGCCCCCTTGGGCTTGCCGTTACCGCTGCCGTGTCGGGCTTGGCAGCATATGTTCTTGGCCTTGGGAAGTCCAGTGATGCGTCAAGGAAGGCCGAGTCTGACCTTGAGAGTATCTCGAAATATTACCTGAAACTGGCGAGTGACGTTGAAGCTGCGACAAAGGCCACGGAACGACAAATTGAGCTACAGCTAGAGCTTTTAGAAGCAACAAAAAGGACTGCAAGCCTTAGAGTTGAGAGCGGACTCAAAAAACTTGAAGGACTTACACTTGAGAGGCAAGAGCAGTTTATTGCTCTCACGGAAAAAGAGATTCGGCTTGGCGTCAGCAGAGAAGATTCTCTCAATGCCATTTCCTCGCGGATGAATGAATTGACCTCATCTACTATTGAGGCATCAAAGAATGTGGAGACGTTCGGGGACGATTTGAAGGCCAACGGTATTCAATTGGAAATACTTGGAAACGACCTCACTGATTTAGCACAAAAGCCCGACTGGACAGCCCATCAGCGGGCGGTAATAAAAATACTTATTTCTCAATTGGAAGATCTCAAGCTTGCATTCAACAATGTCAAAACCGCGCAGGATGAGGTTGTTGACCTAGGGAAGAAGCATAAAGACGTTCAAAACAATCTGGCCTTGCAGATTGAGAATGGGTTTAAAAAAACTACGGACGGCATGCTTGAGGCTAGAAAAAAGGCCGTTACGGATGCAAAAAAACTTGTTCAAGACTCCTTGAATCTAGAACAATCGCATCGAGACAAGGCCGCGTCCATTTTGAAACAAGCAGAAAAAGACCTGAAGGACTTTCAAGACAGCCAGATCAAAAAAAAGAAGAAAGAGAAAGAAACAGACGAGGAGAGAATCGCGGCCCTTCACGCCCGCTATGCCGCTCAGCGCGAGATATCCCAGGCCACCCTTGCTGACCAGCAAGCCCTCAAGAAAGAACTCACCGGCCTTGAAAAAGCCTACTACACCGAGCTTGAACGCCTGACCCGTGAACACTACGAAAAGCAGGTAGCGTCTGGCAAGGCTCTTACTGACGCCCAAATCGCGGAATTGAACCGTATCATCGAGAAGAACAAGGAGCTGTCAAAGGCCAACAACCTTGCGGAGCTTGAAAAGGTCTACAATGCCCGTGTCGCAATAGCACGATCTACGATTACCAACGAAAAACAATTGGAAGAAGAGCTTTTCACTCTCCAAAAGGCCCATGCTCAAGAAAGAATCACTCTGTTAACAAAAGTAGCTCTCGATGAAATTAACAATGTCGGGGCAGTAACGGACGTAACCAAGCAAAAGCTGCGCGAGCTTATGGAGTTGCTCGATAAATTGAATGGCGAGGAAAAAGAAAAGAAGAACAAAAAAGAGCCGGAAGAGCTATTCAGGGATATTGCAGGCTTTATGGGTAATATCGTCTCCAACATGGGCAACTTTATGAGCCAAGCCTACGACGCCCGTATACAATCCCTCGACAAAGCCCTTGAGCGTGAACTGCGGTTACTTGAAAACAAGCACGAACAAGAAATGAAAATGTACGAGGAGCAGCTTGAGCAGTACGCCGACCTTGAAGAGCAGAAAGAAGAACTCACAAAGGAACACAATGAGCGGCTTGAGGAACTGAACTGGAAGGCACAGAACCACGCCACAGAAGACGAGTACGCCGCCATCATGGAACAGAGGATACAGGAGGAAGAGAAGTACGCTGAATCAATGGCAGCACTGGAAGCTGATACCCTGATGCGTGACGAAATACGGCTTCAGCAAGAACTTGCCGAGCAAGAATACATGGCCCGCAAAGAGCAGATGGAAAAGGACTATGCTATTCGCCGGGCGAAGCTGGAAAGAAAGCAGGCCGAAACACAAAAAGCCATGGCACTGTTCCAGGGGCTTATCAACGTGGCGCAGGGCATCACACTTGCATGGGCACAAGGTGGGGCTATTCTTGGCCCTATCTTCGCGGCTCTCGTTGCGGCGGCTGGCGCTATCCAGATTGCGGCCATTGCATCCCGCCCTTTACCGGAAATCCCCTCCTACCACTTTGGCGGCACCATCGGCGCGGCCAACGCCAACAACTACGGCTACCTCCCCCCTGCCGACAACCCGCACGATAAAACCCTGTTCTGGGGCCAGGCCGGGGAAGAGGTGTTGCCCCTGCCGGAAGCAGAAGCCTACAGGCGATTCAAGGCCATGGGGTTCAACCTCGCCGGGCTGATTGACAGAAGCATGATGGCCGGGGTTGCGCCTGTGCCTGTTGCCCTTCCCGTGGATAATTCCAAGACCGTCAACCAGCAAGTCACATACCAAGTCAAAAACGAGCTCACATTCTCCGAGGCCCGGCGGCTACAGGCCAAGGCGAACAGGGCGTTTATAAGGAGTCTGGCATGAGCGCAGGCCGTATCGTTACCAATACCATAATCCACCTGATGCGGGCCGATGGCGCAAAGTTGAGCTTTGGCGAGGGCCAGCGGTTTGAAATATACAGCATCAAGGGTCTCGGCATTGGCGAGGTTGAAAAAGAGACTGTCGGCAACGCCCTGATGGACGGCGAGCTATGGCTTGGTTCCCGCGTCCTGAACAGGGTTATCGAAATCGAGAGTGAGTGGCACACGGCAGACCGGAGGAGCATGTTCACCGACTTCTTTCAGCACAACACCAAGTTTGCTGTCGAGGTTGTATACAACGGCTCTCGCTACTTCGGCTCCTGCGTCCTGCATGAGGCATACGACGCGGAAGACCACGGCGGGAGCCTGTACAGCGGTTCAGAGATTGAAATATCCCTGTTTTTCCCCGATCCATACTTGTACACGGAAACCGTCTACCAGTACCAGATAGGCCACGACACCACATTCAACAAATTCTTCTACAACTACCCTGAGCAACACAGTATCGCATTCCCGCTGCGCACTGGATTCTCTTACTTTTTCAGCGTGTTTCGTGAGGCACAGGAATACACCATCAACAACCCGTCAAGCTCTGAAAACGGTTTCGAGGCGTCCGTCAGGGCGAGCGGGCAGGTTGTCAACCCCGGCATTACCAATGTCACAACCGGATTGTCGTTGCAGTTTGCGTTGACGATGGTTCCGGATGATGTCCTGTACGTCAATACACAGCTTGGCTTTGTGACAGCCACGCTCAACGGCGTAAATGTGCTGCGTTATCTGACAATGGCAAGCCGGATGATCCAGCTTCAGCCGGGAAGCAACACCTTGATTTTTGCCCCTGACCAGGGTTCCTCGCTGGCATCCTGCGAAATATCGTTCCGGGGGAAGGTGGTAGCGTTATGAGTACTGTACGCCTTTACTTCAAAAATGAAGCATTCGAAACGGTTGACGTCATTCAACAGGGCGCGGAGGGCCTGAATTACACCTCGCTTGGATGGGAGAGTATCTTCCACCAGCAGGACAAGTTTTCCATGCAGTGTGGTGTAAAAGATACAGACCATGTTGAGCGGGTGCTTGACCGCCAGACTGTCTATGTTGTGCGCAATGACACCTTTCAGATTGCCTACATTACCCGGAAAGAATTTGACGGGAGAAATCTTACCCTTGAAGGCATCGGTGTTGAGGGACTGCTCGCCAAGCGGTTCACGACAGAAGCCGACTATGTGCCAGACCTTGACCACCCGTACACCAATCAGGTGGGGGTTGTAATGTGTAACATTATCAACGCGAACAACCCCTTTCACTGGCTTGTGGCGAACCGTGAGGCCAACAGAACAGGTATCTCTATTGCCACGTTTACCGAGCTGACGGGCAACGTATACAAGTATCTTAAAATGCTCTCTACGGCTTACGATGTAGGGTTCAAGTGCCTGTACGACGAGCGCGCAGACACGGTGCAGTTTATCACCTTCGAGCCTGTTGGTTACGAGGTGGATATTCCGGGCCGGACGTATCGCCTGGCAGACGAGCTAGGCAACGCCAAAGACCTTGCCTACGACTTCGACATTTCCAAATACTACAACTATGCCCGCGTAATCGGGCAAGATTTGACGGCAATCGTTGACCAGAGCGGCAGCGAAGAACGGTATGAATACTCGTTCAAATCTCGTTCTCGCCGGGGAAGCCTGAGCCTTGAGCAGTACGAGGCCATATTGCGCAACGAGGGCATACAGGAACTTGCCAAGCGGCGCATACAGGAAACCTTCACAATTCAGCCGACTGCAACAGAATGGGTTGAGCTTGGTTGGGAAACCATCAGTTCAAGCTCGAATATCGGCGTGGCGACAAAAAACTTTTGCACAGAGGTCAAGGAAACATGGGAAAGCACTTACGAGCGGGAGTACACTTTTGGTTACAGGACAGACGAGATAGAAGGTCTCGTCATAGCACTACAGGGGGAATTTAATGCCTGATTACACTGGTGATACCAATAAATTCGGCAATGCCATCGGCATACCGTTCTCGTCGTTTGCGACAGATGAGCCGGGCATGATTGACCTTGCCTTTGCCGCCGATGATGTGACGCGCATGAATGATATGTTTTGGCTGGACGGCATCAGGCAAGACTCTGTCGACTGGAACGATGGAGACGGGGCTGTCAGGTGGACAAACGGTTTTAACGTGGCCGTCCGGCCTTTCCGGGGCCATGTGAATGGAACTATCGTTTTCTCTCCGCAGATAACACTAGCTATTGAGCCGGAGCCAACATCCGAGCGCGTGGACTCTGTGATTATTCGCAGAGATTACGACACTAGGACGGTCGATGTGATGGTGCTCAAGGGCACATCTGGAAGCACAGAGCCGCCAGCGCTTGCATACAACGCTTTCGGGGTGGCAGAGTACGCGCTTGCTCATATCCGCATCACAAGCACTATTGTGACATTGTCGCAGTCGGATATTACGGACGTGCGTAGGCCGTTGTTTGCAAGGATGTTCAGCGAGCGGCCTACCCCTGCTGATGTGGGCAGGTTATTTGCCGTTGATGCCGTCGGTGGAGCAGAGGTGTCGACGGTAACAGTACAGACGGTTGCTGACAAGCTTGATGCGTCTGCATTTAACGCCCCTGCCATTATTGCTTTGGGGATTGCGCCTATGCCACAAACAGATACAGGCGTCGGGCAGTGGACGGGGGTGCTGGTGACGACTGCGACAACAGCGCTTCCCCCTGGCGGCACTTGGGCATGGCTTAACGTATCTACATCAAACACACCTGCAACACTTTTCGGGGTCGTGGCCGGGGGCAGTACAATCACGGTTAACGGCAGTTCGACTACCGCAGCTAGATTGCTTTTTTGGAGGATAGCATAATGTTTACAGGCATAATCAAACACATTGACGGCAGTTATGAAGTCTTGAAAAATGGACACCCCTACCACGTCCCCAACAAAGGGGAATGGGCAGAAGAATGGGCGGCGGTGCATAGGTATGCTATAGCGAATCCGGGTGAAGTTACTTTGGAGTTGCCACAACCCGCGCCGACCCTTGAAGAACTCAAGGCCAACGCAATCGCCGCCATCAAAGAGAAAAGCTGGCTGGTTGAAACTGGCGGCATCACTTTACAGGGTATGGCAATACCCACCGACAGGGAATCGCAAGCCATGGTAACCGGGGCAGTGGTAGGCACTCTGCTCAATCCTTCCCAAGTGACGCGCTGGCAGACGGCAGGTGTGAACCCTGATGGCACTCCGGTATTTATTGGCCTCGATGGCGACACAATAAAATATATCGGTATGGCGGTACGTCAGCATGTGCAAGCGTGTTTTGATTTGCGCGATGTGAAATGTGCGGCTGTAGCAAAGCTGGAAACTGTGGATGCCGTCAACGAATGGCTTGAGACAGAGCTTAATGCTGACTGGCCTGAATAATGAAAACAAACGGCTGCTCTGGCGGCGTGGACTGGTATTATCGCCTCATTCTGCGCCGCCCTCCGCCATTCGGATTCTGCTGCGACGAACACGACCTTGCTTACCGTGAGGCAGGGGGCGTTAAAGCGCGTTTGCTGGCGGACTGGCGTTTTGCCCTGTGCATCTGGGAAACGGGCCGCAGATGGAGAGCCGCGGGCTTCTGGCTGGCCGTGAGCGTGTGCGGCGTGCTGTATTGGGATAGGCGTGCGGCGAAGCGGAGAGCTTGGTTGAGGGGGTTGAAGAGGTGCGTGAGGGCAAGGTTGAAGAGGTAGACAACCGCCCTGCTGTTGCTTTTCCCGTTGGCATTTTCTATGCGTGATTTTATGCGTGATTGACCACGCAAAAGCACTCATTTCCGCGAAGTAGCACGCTGAACAACCCATGTATCAACAGGATTTTCTAGGCATGTGAAATAGTGAATCCGACTCGAAATCGAGTTAGGGGTTAATAGCCCCTACGTGGGTTCGAATCCCACCCTCTCCGCCAGAAAGTACATTCAACGAAAATCATGAAGCCCTGCAAGGAGTCAAAAAGCCTTGCAGGGCTTGATGATTTTTAGTCACAGGCAGTCATTGGGCATCGAAGGAAGTCTTGGCGAAGCACTCCAATGGGCATAACTTTGGGCATAACTTGAGGCCATGGGCATACCTTTATTTTTTGGCTACAAACAAATATCTGTCCGGGTCTTCTTCCAGAACGGCATATTGAAAACCCGCATGGAGAAACATTTGCTTCATGGCGTCCGCATCGGGCAGGTGGTCGCCCTTGACAGCTTCATGCTTGTCGTGGTGCATGTTGATTCTTTTACTGTCGCGCAAATGCAGAATATACGCCGTTCCTCCGGGGGCCAGAACCCGATGGAATTCTGCTGCGGCAGCGGCCTGGTCATGGATATGGGGAAAGGCTGAAAAACAGATGAGCAGGTCAAGCTGGCTATCGGGAAGCGGGATTTCTTCCGCTCGGGCATGAATGGTTTCAACCTGGGGGTCTTTTTCCAGCACGCCTTCAAGCATGGTCGCCGAAGAATCCAGAGCGATAATTGTGGCGTCAGCCCCCATGATCTCCCGCAGAGAGGGAATAAGTACGCCCCGACCGCAGCCTACATCCAGAATCTTTTTCCCTACGGGCAGGTTCAGCGATTGGAGCAAATTCTTCACTCTTGCCTGGGTATCCGGAGTATAATTTTTATCTTCCCAGCGTTCTGCGGCATTTTCAAAAAAAGCCATCCGTTTTTCATCGCGCACATCCTTTACTGCAATTGTCATACAGAACTCCTTGGTTAAAATAATTCAATACCCACTCAACAACGGCTTGCCTGCTTGCAAAAGCTAAAAATTATCCTCCGCCATCCAGTCCAGCATCTGAACACTACGCAACTTTTTGGCCATTTCTGAATCCACTCCATAAATCCTGCTGTAAAATTCCAAAGAAAAGTCATGGACACTCAGGTCGGCAAACCGATCGGGGTATGCGGCTTTGGCCATGACCAGCAAATCCAGCGGATATTGCAGCCGGGGCGCACAAAAAGTGGGTCGCCAGGGCATCGCATACACCCGGCGATTTTTAATGGCCCTGAGTTCGGCCAAATCGGTAAAGTCTGGCCCCTCGTATAATTCTTTTGGAGGATGATACCCCCCCAAGGGCGACAGAACCAGCAGGTCCGGGTCAAGGGCGTAGATCTGCTCGGTGCTGAGATGAACGCCAAAGCCATGCCCCTTGTAGGCATTTATGGCTTGCACCTGTTTTTCCATAATAAACGAGACCGGAGAGTCACTTCCCATCGCTGAAGCCGTGGCGCTCATCCGCCTGATAAAAGAGGCCAGCCCCATATACAGCATGGAAACCTTTTCTTCTTCCGGAATGCTGCGCACTCTTTCGCGCACTGTTTCTTCAATTTTCGTCAGGTAGGCAGCCAGTTTTGCGGCGTGTTCCCGGCGATCGAAAATTTCTCCCAGCAAGGCAATTTCTGTTTTGATGGCGCTTGTGTCAGCCTGTGACAAGCCGGGCGCATGCAACACCACTGTGGCCCATCCAAAGGATTCCAAAGCTTCAATCGTTTTGAGCAGGCGTGTTGTATCCCTGCTTAAAGCGCAGTCACCCGCCCGCAAAATGACCAGATCAGGCTGAATTTGCGCCAACACCTCAAAATTCAGTGCACCTCCTTCCATGGCCTGAAAAGAAGGTATCTCCATCAGCCGGGGATAAACAACGCGCAAAACATCCGTACTTTTATAACAAATATTTTCACCGGAAACAGTTTCAAAAGAATAATCGAGTTCCCTGAGCATATAGCGCGAACTGACCGCTGCAATACTGTCTGTCAGGCCAAAATGTATCATTACTTCTTCAATAAACCCGTCATCAACGGTTGCCACTTTGTTGATGGTAGCCGGCAATGCCACTGTCCGGCCCTGCATATCAACAACAGTACGGGCATCAGAAGCGAAAACCGGCGTGGCAGACAAGGCAACCATTGTGAGTAGAAGCAAAAACACATTACGCATGAGAATTCTCCCTTTCCTTCAATACAGGGCCAATAAACGATCGTGAGCCAGATCTAATCATTTGCACAGGGCGATCATATACCGTTTCTACCAGTTCTCTGGTAATGGTCGCTTCCACCGAACCTTCTGCCAGAAGGCTCCCCTCTTTCAGCACCGCAACTTCATCACAAAACCAGAGAATATGGTTGGGGTCATGGCAACAAATCACCGCTCCCAGACCTTCACGGGTCAAAGAGCGCACGGCCTCCCAGACAATGAGCTGGTTTGAAAAGTCCAAAGACGAGGTAGGTTCATCCAGAAAGAGAAGAGTCGCTTCTTGCGCCAAGGCTCTGGCAACCAGCACCAGTTGCCGTTCACCACTGGAAAGGCAATTGTAGTGTTCCTTTGCCAGCCCACCCAGGCCAAGCCGCTCCAAAGCCTTGTCCACGGCCCTGTGGTCTGCTTTCGACAAAATCGGAACCGCTCTGCGGTGCGGGGTGCGGCCCATTTCCACCATTTCCCTGACAGTATAGGGGAAAGCCGGTTTGTGCTCCTGGGGGACATAGGCCAGCCTTGTGGCCAGTTCCCTTGGGCGATAAGCCGCCAGCGGCCGTCCTTCAAGGGTGATACTCCCGTTATTTGCCCTCAAAAGGCCCAGACAACATTTGAAAAGAGTGGTCTTGCCGCTGCCATTGGGCCCCATAAGCCCGCACAGACGCCCGGCTTTGAAATCAAGAGAGATTCCCTGCAAGACATTTTTCTGTCTATAGGCGAAAAAGAGCGTGCTGATACTCAGCAAAACCTGCCGGGCACCCAGCGGTTTATCGGCCATACATTTCTCTTCCTTTGGCACGCAAAAGCCACAGTAAATAGGGAGCGCCAACAATGGAGGTTACGATGCCCAAAGGAATTTCCGCCGCTGTCAGGGTTCGGGCCATGGTGTCGCATACCAGAAGGAAAATTCCCCCCAACATGGCTGCACCCGGCACAACCCAGCGATTGTCCGGCCCGAACAGCAGGCGGGCCGCATGGGGCATCATCAGGCCGACCCAGGCGATGATACCGCAAGTTGAAACACAGACTGCCGCAATGAAGGTTGCCGCAATGACAAATAAAAACCGGCTCAAGGACGGGTTGAGGCCCAAACTGCGCGCTTCTTCGTCCCCCAAAGACAGAATGTTCAAATGCCAGCTATACCACCAGAGGAGACAAAAAACGGGAATCACGCAAAAGACGATTCGGCTGGCGTCGTCCCAGGTCGCGTAATAAAGCCCGCCCATCATCCAGAAGGTGATTTCTCGTAGCTGGGCGTCTGCCGCCAGATATTTCATGATGCCCACCAAAGCCCCGAAAAGCGCACCAACGATGATACCGGACAACACCAGGGCCACTGGCGGCGTTTCCCCACGGCTGCGGGCCAGAGTGTAGGTTACGGAAACAGCGAGAAGGGCGAAAAGAAATGCGCTGATTTGAATTTGGGGAAAGAGCAGCGGGTAGACAATGGCCAGGGCCGCCCCACAGGCCGCTCCGGCAGAAACGCCCAGAATATAGGGCTCCACCAGAGGGTTGCGGAAACATCCTTGATACACCGCGCCGCTGGCAGCCAGAGCGAGACCGGCGGTCAGGGCCAGGAGTATGCGGGGCAGGCGGATTTTCCAGATAATGATCTCCTGGGCCTTCCCGATATCCGGAGGCATCCCGCCAGTGATCTTGCTCCAAATCAGGCCGAAAACCTCGGTTGGCTGAATTGTGTACTGCCCGGCCATCAAAGTCGGGAACAAAAGCAGAACAAGTAGGGCAAGCAGGGTTGCCGCTATGAGAAGCTTACGCTCGAAAGTCATACAGGCACCACGGAAATTCAACCCCAAGGGTGAAAATAACAAGAGTTTTCAACAAAAAACGAATCAGGGTTTGTCCATGAAAAAAGTCTGATTTCTTGCTGCCCTGTGATATCCCCCCTGTGCGCAAAAGACAGGGGGGATATCTGTGCGGTGGCTAGAATTTCAAGTCAAACCCGACCATAAAGGTTATTCCGGGCATGGTATAGAAGGCCCGTTGGTTTGTAGTCGTGTCTTTTGCGAGGGTGTACGCGTATTTATTGTCAAACACATTATCAACGGAAACAAACACCTTGCCTTCCTTGATCTTCCACGGTTCGTAATCAAAGGCATAGTCAAGGCGCAGATTGGCAACGCTGATATCCCTGAGCTTGTCAATGGAGGTCAACTCGGCGAAATTGCTTGCCGGGTTGTTGAGAGGCGCGGTACGCATCGAGGTTGCAGAATAGACATTGTGCAAAAACTGGTAATCGCCACTGAGCGTGAAATTGTCGTAAAAATTCCATTTGAAACCAGCCTGGAGACTGAAATTGGGAGTGTAGGGCATTTTGCTCCGCTTTATCCCGTCATCTCCGGTGGCCTTGACATCAAGCCATGTTGCACCGGCGAAGAATTCCAGCCCTTCGACGGGGGTCAGGCTTCCGGTAAGTTCAAACCCGTGAATTTTATAGCGCGAAGTCGAGGAGGTAAAGAACGACTCATCAGGAGACCCGTTCGCCATGAATGCTCTGATTCGGTCTTTCCCGCGATCGTGGAAATAGGTCGCCCCAACAGTCGCCAGACCTTCCCATGCGTGCGTCAGGCCAATTTCATAGTGGTCCACGACTTCGGGTTTCAGTTTCTTCGTGTCAAAGCCTGGAGGCAGCGAGGTGTTGGGCAACATGCCCTGCAGAACAACCGGACTGGGGTAGTTGACGCCTCGCGCGTAGTTGGCGTGCAGGTTGGTGCGGCCATACCCGAGAATCAACCCGGCTTGGGGAGAAGCCGTGTTTTTGAATTCGCTGTTACTATAGTAGCGAATGCCCGCAGAGGGAATGAAATGAAAACTCTCTTCGCTTCCAAAACGCTGACTTACGGCCAGATAGGGAGAGAACACCGTGACACTCGGAAAATCCCATACTCTGTTCACGCCGCCGTCGTGCCGGTTTTGCCTGTTTTCCAGGTCCATCTTGTCCAGATCAAATCCTGTTACAATTTCACTCCCTTCCCAAAGGCGAAAGGTTTCCCGTGCGCGCAAGCCATAAAGGTCATTGGATTGCTTGGATATGGCATTGCCAACACCGCCGCCAGTGCTTTCATCTACCAGAGAGAAATTGGTATTGTTATAGTAGCCTTTGATATAGCCGGAGGCTATTTCGTAGTCGTTGGCAAGGGTCAGGGTGACGAGGGTCGTTTCGGTATCGAACCGTGAAGGCTGCGCTCTGACTTTGGTGAGCGGGTTATGCGGGGCCTGGGTGCTGGCGTCCACATAGTTTGCCATCAGTCGTATGCTCCAGTTTTCGGTGGCCTGGAGACCTGTATTTACATAATAGCTGGTCTGGTCGGCTTGGGAGTGAGCAACATGACCATCCGTACGAATCAGGCTCTGAACAGCATAAATATCCCAAATGCCGACTTTTGCCCCGGCCCCCACCTGCTGGGCCATGGTGCCGTAGCTGCCTCCCTCAAAACCCACGCGGAATTCGGTTCCCTCTTCCGTCATATACTTGGGAATGAAGTTGATCATGCCATAACCGCTACCAAAGCGTGAAGGCTGGGGATATTTGTATATTTCCATTCCCCCGAGGGCATAGGTTGGTATGCCGTCTGCGAGAGCCTGTCCATACAGCACACCGCTTCGAGGCACATCATCAAACAGAATGTTCATATCCGGGCCGGGGTGGCTTGCTCCCCTGCCGCGCATATACAGGCTGTGGCTGGTTTGCCCGCCAATGATGTTCTTTTTCTGAAACATGACACCCGGAACGTTCCGCAGGGCATCATAAAAGTCCAAGGCACCCTGTCTGCTGATTTGCTCTTCTGTCACAACGTTGAACTGAGTCCCAAAGTTTGTTGTTACAGGAACCGAGGGAGGCTGATCGGCAACCCCATAAATCGTGACTGAGGGCAGGGCAAAAGCCGAAAGGGAGCCCTGTGTTAACGATGGTTGCGCAGTCTGAGCTTGTGGGGATGCTTCACCGTCTTTCTCTTGAACATCAGCCGCCAAAGAAGGCGACACCATACAGAAGCAAACACAATAAACCATCAACCTCAACAATAGCCTTTTCATGGTTCAAGCTCCTCGTGCTTATTGTTTTAAATACAAATCTGTATATTCTATACTAGAGAAAAATATTAGCGTTTGTAGCGATATGTGCATTGGAAATTATAATACAATACATATAATTATGCTGTCGTAGAGTGATACAAGAAAATAATTTCTTCTTTTTCAGCGCGGTGCAGGCAGATCCTTCCTCAACGAGTAGCATCTTTATTAAAAACGTGTTACCTTGAAGAGAAAAAAAATCGCCTCACCGAGAAACTCCTCTCTTGTTGGCTGAGACGGTACTCTGCGCTCAGGGGGTCGTGTCTTTCCAGGGAAGAATAAGAGCCAGAGTGCCCTGATTCAACGCCGGAGCCCGAACGCAGACGATTCTGATTTTTTAGTAGCACTTTTTTTAAAAACGTGTCACCATTTCTAAGGAAAAAAATTGCCCGTGTCAATATTGCAGAGCGCGCTTTTTTACATTTCGTTTAACAACATAAATTATTCATTAAATACAAACTAATGCCTAATAGCCCCTTTGCCGCAATCACACTTGAGACTCCTCTCCCTGATGAGGCGTCCTTGTTTGAAAGAGCGAAGTCTCATAATCACGGAATGCCCCTCGAAGGGATTCCCCTGTTACAGGAGATTCCTCTGCCCTCTGCACTCAGAGACAAGCTCGGCTGCATTGCCTGGTCTGCAACCTTGCATCTTGGCTTGATCACCCTCTCCCTGTTTTTATTAGGCGGTGGTTCAGGAGGAATGGGGATGGGCTCTGGAAGTGATTTTGGTGACGGTTCAGGGAGTAGCGGATTTGCCGTTGCGGGGTATGTAACTCTGGGAGGAAATCCGGAGCACGGCACTGCCAATACCATGGACTTCGGGATTCCTGCCCAGCAGGAACCTGTTCTGGAGCTTCCACCAGCAACAGACAGTGCGCCTGATTCGCCAGCAACAGAGACTCCCCTTGCTTTGGCAGAGGAGAAACAAGCTGTAGAAACGGTCGTGGATGCTATTCTCCTTCCCTCACCCCTCATTCCCCCACCCCCCCCTGAAAAAAAACAACACTCTCCCGAAAGGAAACGTGACGCCCCCCGTGAGAAGGCGAACACAAGGCTGGCGCCCCCGCTCTCAAACAAGGAAAACAGCGCCAGTGAACCCCCGGCAATGGCTGCTTCAGGCGAAGATGCCCTGTCAGCAAAGAGCGGAAACGCGGGTGGCCCCATGAAGGGGGGGAGTCAGGGAACAGGGGGAAGCGCCATTGACAGCGCCCAAGGAGGGGGGAGTGGGGCATCGGGATTTGGCTATGCGCTCAACATGGTGGACAAGAAACCTCAGGTTCTCAAAAGGGGGCCAGTGCCCTACCCCGAATCTGCAAGAAGAAATGGACTTGCGGGAAATGTCGTTCTCCGCTTTCTTTTGAGCGAAAAGGGAGAAATTTCCCATCTCCAGGTGATCCATGCCGAACCTCTGGAGGTCTTTAACAATTCGGCATTGACGGCCATACAGAAATGGAAATTTTCCCCCGCCGTAAAGGACGGAAAGGCGGTTCCGGCCTGGGTCGATTTGCCTCTTCATTTTTCTTTGCGATAGCGATTATCCGCAGCCGTTCTTGCGATTCTACGAACCTTCTGCGAAGAGCACCGTTCGGTGCATATGTCGAAAAAACCCCTTATCCCCGCCCCTTAGGGGGAAGTATATGAGAAAACAAACGCGTTTTAGCATATCTCTTGATTCCGAACTGCTGCTGCACTTTGACTCCTTATGCGAGCAGCGTGGCTATTTGACGCGCTCTGAAGCAATACGGGATTTGCTGCGCAATACACTGCTGGAGCAGGAATGGAGTGGCAGCACTCAGGATATGGCTGCAACGCTGACCTTGATATACGAACGCAGGAAAGCAGCTCTCGCTCAAAAAGTTGCCGCAAACCAGCAAAACGCCCACCACCTGATCATTGCCACCCAGCATATACAGTTTGTCCCCAATAACAGTCTGGAAATTCTGTTGCTTAAGGGGCCTTGGCCCGAACTGCAAAGCCTGGCTGAGCACCTTGTCAGCATCAGGGGCATTAAATATGGCAGGCTGACGCAGGTGACAAGAGTATAAGTGATTCAATACAGTAGCCCAAAGCGCCCCTGTCCATGCCGGAACAGAGAGGATCCTGGGAGGCCAAGAACACAAGCGGGTAGCACGAAAAATAAAAACTTGCTACCCTGGAGTATTGAGAGTATGCTCCCCTTGAAATTCGAAAAAAGTGCGCGTCCGGCGTATTTTTTTGTATTGCATGGGTAGCACGAATTTTTATTTCATGCCACATTTAACGGCTTGCTGCTTGCCTGAGTGGCTGTTTCCAACCAAGGCACACTTTTCATCAATTGTTCTGCAGGGGATTTCCCATGTCCAATGGCACAGGCTGGTTTGACAGAAATGGTATTTTTGCTGCCCTCGACAAGATGCGGGTATCGCGAAAGTTGGACAGCTGGCAGCTTGCTGACATTATGGATAAAAGCCTTGAATTGAACGGGCTTAGCTTTCAGGACCTTTGCGCCCTGTTTCAGGTGGAAACCGAGGAAGACTGCGAAACTCTTTTCTCTACAGCCCGTCGCATAAAAGAGAAGATATACGGCAGGAGGATTGTCCTTTTCGCGCCACTGTACATTTCAAACCTGTGCAACAATGAATGCCTGTACTGTGCATTCCGGCGGTCAAACACCCTGTTGACTCGCCGGGCTCTTAACAGGGAAGAAATTCAGAACGAAACGCGCGTTATTCTCGATCAGGGTCACAAACGCATCTTGCTGGTTGCCGGTGAAGCCTACCCGAAGGATGACGGATTTTCCTATGTTATCAAAGCGATAGAGTCCATTTACACCACACGGAATGCCCAAGGGGACAGCATCCGCCGTGTGAATGCCAATGTCGCTCCCTTGACTGTGGAGCGGTTCAGGGAGCTTAAGGACGTCGGCATTGGCACCTACCAGCTTTTTCAGGAAACATACCACCATCTCACCTATGCGGCCGTGCATAAAGCCGGGAAAAAATCCGATTTTGACTGGCGGCTGAATGGCATGGACCGGGCCATGCAGGCAGGCATAGACGATGTTGGCATTGGTGTGCTTTTGGGCCTCAGCCACTGGCGTTTTGAATTATTGCCCTTGATCCACCATGCTCAGCACCTGGAAAAGGAATTTGGGGTTGGTTGCCACACGATCAGTGTCCCTCGCATAGAACCCGCCGTAGGGTCGGATATGGCGTCTGCGCCGCCAAGCCCGGTATCTGACAAGGATTTCAAAAAACTCGTGGCTATCCTTCGTCTGGCTGTGCCCTATACTGGTCTCATTCTCTCAACCCGTGAAGCTCCACAGGTACGGGACGAGGTCATATCCCTCGGGGTTTCCCAGATTTCCGCAGGCTCCTGCACAGACCCCGGCGGGTATGCAGCCGACCGTAATGAATCTGCGGCGCAGTTCACTCTTGGCGACCATCGTTCCCTGGCTGAAATGGTGGACAGCCTCGGCAACAGTGGCTTTATCCCTTCCTTTTGCACAGCCTGCTACCGCACCAACCGTACAGGACATGATTTTATGGAACTGGCAAAACCGGGGGCCATAAAAGCCAAATGCGGCCCAAATGCCTTGGCGTCATATCTTGAATATCTCCAGCATTATACACAGGAAAGCACTCTTTCCGCTGGCAGGCATCTCATTGAAGATGAGCTTTCTGCCATGCCGCAAAAGGTACGGGAGCGCACCCTCGGAATGCTGAAGAAGGTGGAACAGGGACAGCGTGACGTTTTCTGCTGATACCTGCGAAGAGCAAACAACAACCCGCGCTATTTCTCGGTACACAATCAAGCAAGCAGGAGTAATTGATGAGCAAACGTATCTTTATGGAAGAGGTCTGGTATGTTGATAGCTGCCCAGAGCCGTACACTGACCCGGATACTGTGTGTTTTGTGGCCATTGATCAGGATAGCTGTATAGGGTGCAATGCTTGCCAAAGCTACTGTCCCACAGGGGCTGTATGGGGCTTGACGGGTGAAAAACATGAAATCCGTTACAAAGAACTCTGCATAAACTGTGGGCAATGTCTTACGCACTGTCCGGCCAATGCCATTTATGAAACCCAGTCGTGGGTCAGCAAAGTGGATGAGGCACTCCACGATACAAGCAAAAAAGTCATCGCCATGCCTGCTCCTGCCGTGCGCTACGCCCTTGGAGACTGTTTTGGCATGAACCACGGGGAAGTTACCACGGGGAAAATGCTTGCGGCTTTCAAAGAGCTTGGGTTCGCCCATTGCTGGGATAACGAATTCGCCGCTGATGTGACCATATGGGAAGAGGGCGATGAATTTATCAAGCGACTTACCAGGGCTATAGAGGCTCCCCTGCCGCAATTTACCTCCTGCTGCCCCGGCTGGCAGAAATACATAGAAACCCTGTATCCTGATCTGCTTCACAATCTTTCCACTGCCAAATCTCCCATTGGTATGCAGGGAGCACTGAGCAAGGGGTATGGTGCTGATGTTCGAGGGTACAAAAAGGAAGATTTGTATACGGTATCCATAATGCCCTGTATTGCCAAAAAGTATGAGGGAATGCGCCCTGAACTTCGCTCTTCGGGGCTAATGGATATTGATGCCACCATCACCACCCGCGAACTGGCCCATATGATCAAACAGGCTGGAATCAATCTGAAAACCCTGCCCGAAGGAGAAAGAGACTCCCTGATGGGCGAATCTACCGGAGCGGCCACAATTTTTGGTGTTACCGGCGGCGTTATGGAAGCGGCCCTGCGCTTTGCCTATCAGGCTGTTACCAAACAACAGCCGCCTTCGTGGGATTTCAAGGTTGTCAGGGGGCTTGAAGGCGTGAAAGAAGCCAGTCTTGATGTTGGCGGCGTGGCAGTGAAGGTTGCAGTGGTGCATGGCGCACGGCGCTTCAAAGGTATTTGCGACAGGGTACGGGCTGGGGATGCGCCCTGGCATTTTATCGAATTCATGGCCTGCCCTGGTGGTTGTGTATGCGGCGGTGGCCAGCCCATTCTGCCCACTGTACGGGTCACGGCGCAAAGGGCCACGTCAAGGTTTGTAGCCAGTTGCCAGAAGCGTCTCGCCATGATGGCTGAAAACAGAGGCTGATACGGAGGACCATTGTATGAAGTTATTTATCCTTACTCGACGCTCGCTTTTGAAAATGTGCATCGGCGCCGGAACAATGGCTATTGCCGGAATCAATACAACAGCCAACGCTGTCTACCAAATAAAACGATTGCATTCCTATATGCAGGATCGCATTACAGGCGTGTATAATGCTGACAAAAAGTTTGCCCTCAGGGCTTCCCAGGACAACCCCCAGGTGCAGGAGCTCTATCGCAAGTATCTGCATGAGCCAGGAGGCCATATTTCACATGAATATCTGCACATGCACTTTGCTGACAAGTCTGCTCCAATCATTGCCCTGCAAAAGGCAAACAAGCTGAACAACCCCGGAGCCAATGTCTTTGAGGAGCCCACCTATCCCTATGAATGGGTGCAATGAAATCTGATCTGCTTCACAAATTACCCGACTTGCGGGTAAGGAAAGGGTGACCCGCCCGCTGCAACCCCGCAGACAGCAGCAGGGAGGGAATCCTTTCGCAAAACAGGGTGCTGTTCCAGCGTACCAACCTCCGCTGGAACAGATCCCTTCATCCCCCATGCCGAGACCCCTTCTGCCCGGGAAGCTGGCGGGACAAGAGCTGCAACCGTGTTTTGCATGGCTCTTCTCCGCTGCTGGAGCAGATTACCTTTGAAACGCTGCACTCGGAGTTGGCGGCGAAAATGAATTTCGCCTGCTCCTCGTTTGCGCGGACGAGGCTCGCGCCATCGTCGGTTAGAGCATTTTCAAAGTGAAAATGCTCTAACCGAGCGAGGCAACTGGACAAAAAAAAGTGCGCACCAGACCGTCAAGTGCAACGGCTGGTGCGCTGGATGAAGATACCTTGCGTTCAAGTTGCCTTGCGGACGACATCCTGAAAATAGGGTTCCTCATATTCCCCATCCACGGGTAACTGGGAAAGTTTTTTACACAATGCTTGCGTTCGTTCGAAGCTGCCACAAATAGCACCAAATCGAAAAACGTGTTACTTGCACGGTATAAAAAATGGCTGATGGCCTCCTTTGACATCAACCGCACCCCATTTGTAGCATGAAAAAAAAATCGTGCCACTAAAAAATGCTGAACGGGTAAAATTTCAAGAAATTGTAGAGATGCTCTCTACCTCTTCTTCAATTCCACTCCCCTCCCTTCCGGGGCAACCCGGTTTTTTGGATTGCTCAGAGCCTTCTGCCCCCCGAAACCCTTGTTCTGCGACAGCACCGCGCTGCCATCCTCGTCATTGTATCCACCGCCGTGAATCATGCCGAGAGAGCCTGCCCGCTTTTCAATGCAAGTAACCTTGCCAAAAAAGCCTGTGATACGATATTTTCCAGAGCTTTTCACTTTGAAAAGGCTCTGCGGAAGAACCGGGATAGGGGAAAAAATAAAAAAAAAAAAATGAGAAAAATCACAAAAAAACGCCATTTACAATAGGCTAAAAATATTAAATATTCTAAAAATGTCCACCTAAATATGTCCCCTTTTTTGCTTTTTGTCACCTTCAGCGAGGCGTGGGAATGGGGTAAAAGGGATTCAAATGCACTGCGCGAGAAGGTTTTTTTGCGCTAAGGCATTCAACACACAGCAGTAAAAATAAATACCCGGTTCAGTTGAACCCAAACCATCCTGGAGAGGAATACCATGTCACAAGCAACAGCCCCCCAGCGTCCCACAGAAATGGCCGTCACCGTACCTGCCCCCCAGGGCGGCACAGCGGTTGAAGTAATGTCTGCCGCGACCGGCGGGAATGTAACCCTCGGGTTTGATCCTTCAAACTCGACTGCGGCTCGCGACGGCAACAACCTTGTATTTGACACCCCCGACGGCCGTGTGCAGCTTACCGGCTTTTTCGCGGTTGGTCAGAACAGCGCCCTGCCCACCCTTACCCTTCCCCTGCCGGGTGGCGACGAAGTGGCTGCCGCAGATTTCCTCGCGGCCATGAACCCCAACATGGATCTCGCCACCGCTGCTGGCGGGGGTGGCGCTGCAGGTTCCGGCGGCACCAGCTACGACGACAACCCCGGCGACCTGCTTGCCGGGCTGAACCGCCTTGGCGACCAGGGCACCTTCTGGTGGAACCGCGACACCGAGCCGGATCAGCAGATGATTCAAGGCACCTGGGGCAATTTTGGCTTCAGCGTCAATTCGGCGGACAACACCCTGGTGCTTGGCGGCATTTACGAAGACGGCAAAAGGCAGCAAGACACAGCTATGGGAGAAGCGGGTGCGCCTGTCGAATACGTGCGCCTTGCCCTTACTTTCAACTCCAATGGTGTTGTCTCCAACATCCTCTTCAACAATTTCGGGCCCACCAGCCACGGCACCATTTACATCGGCATACCGGGCGCACCAGGCACAACCGAACTTCCTGTGAACGGTGCCTCGGCTCTCAACTTCACCGAGGCCAATTTTGAAAACGGCGTATACTACATGCCCGGCCCCGATGCGGATGCGGACATCCGCCTTGACATTACCGTGACCTTTGTCGGCGCTGGGGGCAGTTCAAGCAGTACCCGGCCCGCCACTATTGAAGTGTATGCCGTGGCCGACATGCCTGTGGATGTCGATTCTTCACTGGACTATGCCGGTTTCGCGGGAGCAGATCCGGAAGACAACAAACTCGGCGGCCCTGAAGCCCAGACCGATACGAAAGACCTCGATGGCGCGGCGACCGGCACAAAGTATGCGTATGACAATGCCACCGATACTCTGAAAGGCGGGGAATTGACCCGTATTCCCGTGGAGTTGTCCGCGGGTTTCACCGATGTTCTTGACGAGTCCGAGCGTCACTACATTGCCATCAAGGGCATTCCGAGCGACTGGACTCTGTATGATGACGAGCTGCCCGAAGGCTGGGTTCTCTACAGCACAGGCATCGACGAAAACGGCAACCAAATTTTTGTCTTTGACGTAACAGAAGATGCTCTGGCAAAGGCCAAGGCCGATGGCTCCTTTGATGCGGATAAGCCCTACACGGCTGAAGGCGTTGTCCACTTCAACCCCCATGACTGGACCAGTTCTGGCGGCGACACCGGCTCTGGCCGCTTTGACAACAGCAACGCCAATACCGACGGCCCGGCCCTGCTTGAAATGCAGGCCATTTCGGTGGATCGCGACAGCGATACCGGCGCTGAACCCCGCGCGGAAACAGGCTGGCAGACCATTGGCACGGTTGATCTTGTGGAAGATGTGCCGGTGTTTACCAGCGCCACAGGCAAAGGCTCGCAGGGTCTTCCGGTAGATTCCGCACTTACGGATGGTTCCACTCTTGTTGTGGGCGATCTTGCTGTTAGTGAAAAAGCAGGCCAGCAGGCCAGCCCCGGCAGCGGCGAATACATGCTGAACAACGGTGACACAGTTAATGATACACGGGAACTTACTCAGGACTTTACCAATGCGATCAACGAGTTGGTGAAGGACGACACCTTGCCGACAAACCCGCTTATGAACATCAACCATGCTGATGGCACTAATGATGCAATTTCAGGAGTTGTTTGCTCTGGTCGTCATAACATAGAATTCAATCTTTTCTCCGATGGCGTAGTCGATGGCGAGCACGGCAACGGGGTTCTCCCCGACAAGGTTGGCGACGTTAAGCCGACTATCCGATGGGACATCGCCGACATCAACAACAATTTTGTCGCTGACCAAACCCAGAGGGGTACAGACCTTTACGGCAAGAGTGGCCTGTACGCCAAGTTGCCTGATGCCCTTATGACGGGCGATTATAACGACCCTGCACAATCTGCATATGACCCTGACTGCCCTGCGGGGTACGCGCCCATTACTTTTGAACAGGTTATCGAGACCATTGGCGGTCAGGAATACGTTGTTTTGAAGGGGTATTTCCCGAACAACGATGGCGACCCAGTGCTTGCCATGATGGCGATTCTTACGCCCGACTACGCCAATGGTAACGCCGATCTTACCTTCCTCCAGTATGCCCCCATCTGGCACCCCCAAGAGACCCACTCCGGAGCGGAGGTCAGCTCTGACAACCTGCAATCGTACTTCAAGGTTATCCTTACCGACAACGATGGCGACACCACCTCCGGCTATGTTCAGATACGCATTCTCGATGACGTGGCCAATGCCGGCGCCGATCAGACGGTGACCTATGATGAAAAGGCTCCCATTGACAACCCGCTCTTAAGCGCGGGCATCAGCGGGAACGTGCTGACCAAGGAAGCTATCGACCACGACGATACAAACGACACCACCCATGCCGGTCTGACAGACGCCACCTCCGGTTCAGACGGCTGGTACGGCGGCGGCAACAATGGCGTTGTAAGCTATACCCTCACCATCAACGGCCTTGCCCCCGCCCCTGATGCCGAATACAGCATCAGTCCTGCGCCGTCCGGTTCGTATGCTGTCGGTGAAACCTATACCATCAGCTATAACCCCGGCGGCGGCCTTGAACCTGTGGTGCAGGGTACCTTTGTTCTTGACGCCAACGGCAACTGGGCCTTTACCCCTGAAGCCTCCAACGGCGGCGTTACCAAAGACTTTGCCTTTGATGTCAACTTTACCGTACGCGATGCCGACGGCGACACAGACTCCGCCATACTGAAGGTTAAGCTCGAGGCCGCTCCCCTCACCGTGCTTCTTTCCGGTGTCCCCGTTGTGTATGAAAGCGTCAGAGGGGAAAACGGGGATGAAGCGGGTGTTGCAACCTACTCCTTGCAGGTGGCGCATTACGGCGCAAATGGCGGAAATGCCTCTGGTTCTGAAATTTTTGAAAGTATCACCGTTACCCTACAACTTTCCGGTGTGGGCCGGAACCCGGCGGAACTGGAAGATATTGACTTTGCAAGAATTCAAGGTCTGAACCCCAATGTTACCCATGTAGATGCGGCAACAGGCACAATCACGCTGGTCATTCCCAAGCATGATGCGGATGGCACCTTGGAGCTGAATATTCCCATGCAGGAAGATTCTCTTGGCGGCTTTCTTGCAAGAAGCGCGGAAGGCGACACCCCGAAGGAAAAGTACATCCTTGAAATCACCGATATTCAAGGCACTGATGGCGAGTACCTGCTGCCTGTGGACGCAGGTCATGGCGCAGATGCGGGCGTTGTGCAGACCACCATTATTGACGACGGCGTTCTCCATATCAATGGCGTGCCGATGGATTTGTATGTGCCCAACAGGCTGGACGCAGGCCCCTTGTCCTATGACCATGACAGCGACGACCACCCCCTTGACGGGCCTATTTTCTCGCTCAAAGCCGATGCGCCGAATCGCGCCGGTGTATCCTCCCAGGATAACACAGCGAATAGCGGCACCACCGATAAAAGCCTGAACCTTTCCGAAGGTGGAACGGTTGCCTTCCGGCTTTCCGCAGATTTGACCCAGGGCGAAAATGGCACTCTGCAAGAGCCCGTTACCCTTGTACTCCATGTTGGCAAGGGCGACCATGAAGGTTTCGGCAATGCGGCTGACTACCTCGAGGTTACGGCCGTATCTTCCGATGGCGCAACTGTTTCCCCCATTGACGCCTTGGGCAATGTTACCATTACCCTGCCCAAGGGCTTTGACATGACCAAGGTCGGAAACATCGGCTTTGATATAAAGGCGGTCAACGATAATACCGCTGAGGATAAGGAAGCCTTCACGGTGAACATCCTTGCGGTGAGCGGCAACGAAAGCACCTACTACGGCTCTGCAATAACCACCAATGTGTATGATGACTTTGCGGGCAAGGTGAGCATTGCCAATGCGGCGGTTGATGAAAGCGCAGGCAAGGCCGGAACCCCCGACACGGAAGCCAACCTCGGCTTTGCCATTACCTTCACCACCGATACGCCCATAAGCACCGATACCTCAAGTGCGGCCTATGTTGGCAATGTTACGCTCACACTGCAATTCGGCGGTGCCACATCTGACTGCAGGCTTACCGTAGCGGATCTGACCATTGCCAACCCTGGCATTACCTTTGTTGATAAGGGAAATGGTTCCTTTGAAGTAACCATTCCGCAGACCAAGTGGAATACGCTTGCGGGAACCGACCACAAGTATACCCTGAACGTGCCTGTTGTCCGCGACACTGTCGTGGGTGAAGGGCCGGAGAAACTGACTGTTGCCATTACAGAGGCGAGCGGTGCGGAAATTGTCCATGACCCCAATGCAACGAGTTCCAAGGCCACGGGCACAATTACAGACCCGGCCTCCATTACCGTGAGCCTTGACGGAACAACCACCATTTATGAAGACTTGGGTGCAGCACCGAAAGACGGCAAGAACTTCACTCCCCTGACCATCAAGTTTACGCACCATGAAGAGGCAGGCGCGAACTACAAAACAGAAACTGTTGAGGATAAAATAAATATTCCCGGCGGGCAAACGGGGCCGTGGACTTCCGCGGCAGATATTACCGTTGTTCTGAGCATGAGCGCCAAGGGCTTTGACCAGAATACCAAAGACAACTCGGTTACCTTTGGTGCAACCGGAAAAGAGCAGACCGTCTCGCTGGACAATAACGTGGGCGACTTCGCCATTTGCGATAAAGACGGCAAGGTGCTTGAATATGCCAACCTTGACGAGCTTGCAACGCAGTTGGAAGGCTTGCTTGGCACGGGTTATACCGTTGAAGTTGTTGAAAACAACGGCTCCATCCTCTTCACCATCACGGTTCCGTCCGGCACAGACCTTTCAAATGGCATTCCCCTGTATGTTGCCGCCCTTGACGACAGCATTGCCGACGCCACTACCTATATCAACGCCAAACTGTCTTCGGTAGACACCTCAGGCACCTTTGGCACTGACCACGCGGTTACAGTGGACTTCGTGGGCGCAGATTCCAAGGCAACCGTTACCATTCACGATGAAACATACGGCACATATAAAAATGCCACTGAATACAACGGCTTTGTCATTACCCTTGCTCCGGAAAGCAAGGGCGAAGAAGCGCATTTTGAGGGCGCCACCGAGGTGAATACCATAGATGTTCAGGTTCGGGCGTACATTTTGGGCGACACCCCGGATGCCACCCCCCTGACCCTGCAAAACCTTGTTGATGCGTACAATGCACACCATAAACTGACCGGAGCTGCGGCTCTTGCCCTTGCCGACGCTGCCGGTGACACGGACTTTAGAGACTTTGTAACAGCCACCTACAAGCCCACGCAGAATATTAGCCTTGCCTACGAAATCGAAACTGCAGATGAAGGCGCGTCTACCTTTGTTTCTGCCGACGGCGAAAGGACTCTGGCCCCCGGCAATTGGACTCTGGAAATAAGCGGTGGCAATATCTACTTTGTCAACACCTTCCCTGTGGAAACCGTGCGCGACTTCTTTGACGAGCCGGACGTTCAGAGCTTTGACATTAAACTGACAAAGGCAGAGGGCAATGAATCGCGCCTGCCCACCACAGAGGCAGACAAGAAGCTCCCTGACTCGGCAGAAGGCAAGGTTGAGATTACCGATTACAAAGATGGCCCGACCTTGAGCGTGGAAATACTGGCCGCCATTGGCGAACCCCTGGACATCAACCATACCGATGGCAAAGATGAACCCTCACTTACCAAGTTTTCACTCGTTTTGAGCGATGCCGTTTCTGAAACCGCCTTTGTGTGGTTTGAGTTAAAAACCGGTGACGGCCTGGCAACCGAAGGCGGCTACGGAAAGGGCGACTTCACCTTTGGCAAGGGCGTGTTCTATATTGAAAATGGCCAGGTCTATGAATGCGGCAATGCAACGCCAAAGGGAACCTGGGCCGAGTTCGTTGCAGCGGAGTTTGCAGGGTCTACCGTTCATGATACTGTCCCTGCATACGCCGCAAACCCGCCGGCTGATACAACAGGATACTTTGCCATTATCAAGGAAAAAGCTACTGGTACAGACTTTGAAGTGTATATTACCGATGACAACAAGACTGAAAAGGAAGAAATCTCCCTGCATGTCAAAGACGTATATGGCGGAGAAGTTCTGCTTGATCCGAACACAGATATTGCTGTGGACCTGCCGGACGATGGTTTTGGTTCCATTGTTTCCTTTGCTGATGAAAATGTGAACCTCACCATCGGAACGCCGAAAATCTCTGTTGCCATCGAAGGCGTACCTGACGAAGCGATTGAAATCACTCTCCAGTTGTATGATGCCGCCTTTACCCGCGTTCAACAGTATACCATTACTGTTGCGCAGAGCGATGTAACATATGTCTCTGGCAAGGGTTCCATAGATGTCTACGGAAAGCTGGTGGAGGCCATGGCTGCAAAGTTCATGGCCGCCAATCCCGACCTCACCCTATCAGACGCAACAGCTCAGGCAAAAACCGAACTGAACTCCGGCACCTACTTCCTTGGCCTTGACAAAACAACGGGTGCGGAAAGCCAGAACACGGGCGATTTGCTGTACCTTTCCACATATGGCTCCGGCACTGGCCCGTATTTCCACATCGGCGACTTTGAAAGCAATATCATTGAAGAAGGAAATCCCCTCTCCACAACCGTCTACACTATGGGGCTTGGCTTTGATGGCGGCGATGCAAGTGATGCAAAGGGCTTCTCCTTTACCATTACCCCGCAGCCCGGTGTTCACGCCGCAGACCTTACCCCAGGGACATATGGCCCCATCAGGGTTACGGTTTCCGACGCCGATGCGAAAATACTGGCAGGGCTGGATGGGCCGGTTACGCTTGTTATTAAAGACGGGAAGGTCTCCTACATTGATGGTAACGGCGATGAAGGCACACTTAACGATTCCACACCCTTTGCCCCGGGCGCTACGGCAATAGACGACAACCTGCTTGAAGGCAATGAAACCTTCCACAGTGTTATCACCGGTGCTGAGGGAGTTGTCGTGTATGATGCCATTGCCGAAACAACCATCAAGGACACCACGCACTTTGCCGTGGTTCTGGTGGACAAGGATGGCAACCTGCTTACGGCAGACACACTCACCGAAGGCGGCGCTAACGGGGAATACACCGTCATGCTGGTCAAGACAGATGCCGCTGGCGAGATTCAGTACGACAACGGCGCCCTTATTCCTGTGCAGACAACCTACCCGCTGGTGTTTGATGTGGACTATACCACAGGAACCCCCACAGCCAATATCAATGTGAACGGCGACTATCAGGAAGCGCTTGATTATATCGGGAGCTCCACTGTTTCCATTCCCGCGGGCGGTACATCGGCTACAGTAACCATCATCGTGCCCAAGGATTATATTACTGAAGAGGGTGGTGAGCACTTTACCATAGACCTGAAGCCTTCCACGGCAACAGGCGAGCTTTTGGACAGTATACTTGAGAACCAGTACGAAGCAGCACCCAAAGATAACGGCACGACGCTGACCGACCCTGTAATAACCATCACAGATGGTGCTGACAGAATTGAAATTGGCGTTACAGGCGAAACCTCCACAAGAGAAGGGGCTGCCGAGGGCGTTACCTTTGCCCTGAACAGCTACACCATTAACTCCTCGGTTCGTCAGATTGTGGAAGAAGATGTTGAAATCACCTTTACCCTTGAACCAAAGGGTGGCTTTACCTTTGCCACGGATGTGGAAAGCATTCAGATTGGCAAGGATGTGTATACATTGAATCCGGCAACATCCAAGTTTGATTACCAACTCAAAGATGGCGAAACTTCTCTCGATGCCAAGCCCTCCATTGACCCAACCAAGCCCATTACTGTTACCATGGAAGCGGGAACCTCCACCATTCCGGTAACGGTGATAACAAAGCAGGATACCCTGTCTGAACCGGACGAAGGCTTTACCATAAAGGTTGGCAATGTTCATGGCAGTCAGGCCACAGGTTCCACAACCAAGGGGGAACTTACCGTTGACGTAGTAGACGATATGAACGGCTACAAGATGGGCCTTGACCCGGTGAACGGGGAGGAAGGCGACTATGTGGGCCTTTCGCTCACAATCAACGGCGGCGACGCGCCGGAGGAAAATGGAACACTTGAGATTACCATAAACCAGACTGAGTTGTCTCTGCTGGATACAACCAAAGACGTGAAAGTAACGCTTCCGAATGGCGATACCTTGACCATCCCCTGGGCTGACCTGACCTCTTCGGTTGCCAGCGGCAAGGTGACGTATTCCATTGAACTGCCCTTTGACAAAATGGTTCCCTCCGGCAACGTGGAAGTGCGCTTCCCTGTGAAGGACAACAACGTGGCGGAGCCGGACAGAACCATTGCCTTTGAAGTTGCTGTGAAAGGGGGCGAAATGTCCATTGCGGCACCAGAGCCAACCTTCACGGTGGAATTGGACTCTGTAGTTGGCTCTACCTCCACAAACGGGGGCACTGCCACATACAACATTGACACGACCGCCACAGCACAGACCATAGGAACGGAAACAATCGTTATTGGCGGCATTGTCAATCAAAGTGTTATTACAAGCATTACGGTTGCTGGTGTCAAGTATACCAGCACGGACTGGTCGTTTGCCGATGGCAAAATTACCATAGCTGGCCTGGAGCTTGGAAATAAGACTCTCACCATTGAGTATGCGAAAAAGACTGGCGTTGCGACCTTTGACAATGCCATAGACAGCGCAAAGCTGAACGCAACGGTTGATGCTTCCATAAAGGATTACAAGACAGGCGTGGTTGCCATTATTTCGGATGATGGCGACGATGGCCCGGTGATCAATGCAACGATACCTGCGACGAGTATTGAGGAAGGTGGGAACTTTACTCTGACTCTGACGGACACCGCAACTGTGCTGGATGGAACACATGCTGTAACTGTCACGGTGAAAATAGCTGGCGGCGCAGGTGTGGTGGATATTGACAACCTCGTGGGGGCAAGTGGCAGCATTTCCGGCAACGATGTTATTCTTTCCGTAACATTGAACAGCACGAGCGCCAATATCACCATTCCCACGCTGGATAACTCCCTTGTAGCGACAACCGACTTGACAGTCACTGTTACTGGTGTTGCCGATGCCACACCGCCTTATTACGAAAAGGTGAGTGCTGGAACGGGTGATTCCATAACTGTTCTCAACGAAACGACACTCCTTGACGGCGTGGAGTTTGCCCTGAGTGCGGCAGAAGCTACCATACGGCAGAACGAGGTGATGCACTTCAGCCTTGCCGGCGCGTTTGTAGGGTCGGCAACGACACTGGAGGCCGCTACAAGCGTAAGCATTACAATCGGCAACGGGAGCGTTGTTCAAGACGACTTGACCGCTGCCTTGGCCGGAAAGGGTTCCTTCGCGCTGGTTGGTGATGAACTGACAATCACCTTCAACAAAGGCGCGGATATAGCGGAACTGAACATTCCTGTAACCGCTGATGCCGGACATGGAGGCTCGGTCACAGCCGTAATCACTGCGGTGAATGGGACAGATACCATACTTGAAGTGGAAGAGTTTGATACCGACACAGCATCCCTTACCGTGAATGGCCAAGTCCTTTCGGGAGACGGAACCCTTGCAGGTTCTGCCGGAAATGACATTCTTACCGGCGGTGACGGCCAAGACACCCTTACCGGCGGCGCGGGGAATGACACCCTCTACGGCGGTGACGGCAACGATGAACTCCACGGTGGTCTGGACGCTGACCTGCTCTACGGCGGTGCTGGCAACGACACCCTCTACGGCGATGGCGGCAACGATATCCTCTACGGCGGAAAGGGCAATGATGTCATGACCGGCGGCGCTGGCGCGGACACCTTTGCCTGGGCTGCGGGCGACCTTGACGGCTCCACTGACCGCATCACGGACTTCAGCCTGACGGAAGACAAGCTCTTCTTTGATGGGCTGGGGATTGGCGGAGGAACTCCGGCAGAGATTCAGGACGCGATTCAGGCACTTATCGACGACGGCAAGATTGACGTTGATTCGACGGCCTCCAACACCACCATAACCATTACCAATGGCACTGACACCGGCACGGTAGTGCTTGAGAATGTCACCGCCACTGACTGGGGAACCGAAGATGCCGCAATGCTTGCGCAGATTCTGGCAACAGCCCCGTAACCAGTAACCCCCTTCCCCCGGCCCGAAAGGGCCGGGGAAAGCCCCGAAGGACTCAAACCACGAACGCCACGACCTTGACAAAAGGCCGTGGCGTTCCCTGTTTTCCCCCTTGCCCCCCGTTGCCCCCACTCCGTCATTCCCGCCCTGCACTCACTTGGCACGGTTGGTGTTCATGTTCTGCAATCACTGGTAGCCAAGCGAGTGCAGGGGGCATCCAGTTGCCTTTCCTTCTTCTTCTCTGCCTACCGGCCGCAGCCGCCACCGCCTGATCCTCCGCCAGAGCTTCTGCCGGAGTCGAACCCCGAACAACGGCTGGACGTGTGATGCGCGACCAGTTAGAGCCTTTTCAAAGTGAAAAAGCTCTAAAATTGAAAAGGACTTACGGTCTGGTTTCCGTAAGTCCTTTTCGTTGGTTAATTTGTGGTGGAGGTGGACAGAATTGAACTGACGGCCTCTTGAAT